>Ga0210059_1013374_pt1 | contig 12285 bp, 10 predicted proteins | sample Ectturendosymbi2_FD_188042 | JGI IMG/M metagenome (GOLD analysis project Ga0210059, IMG submission 188042) | Ecteinascidia turbinata endosymbiont from Florida, USA - Sample 2 (SPAdes) (version 2) | ecosystem: Host-associated > Tunicates > Ascidians > Unclassified | place: Key West, Florida...
ATACTGAGCTCTCAGATGACAAAGACATTCAGAGACAACTGCGATATCAATATTGTGCAGCAAACAAGCTGCGAGCCTCTTTTTCCCGTTGTTCAAATGCAGTTAAAAACGTACTTTTTCGTTCCTTCTGTACGCCCATGTATGCATCTCAATTATGGTGTAATTTCAGGAAGTCATGCATGCAGCGATTGCGGGTGGCATACAATTTTGGTTGCAGAGCTCTATACAACCTGCCCTGGAAAGCGAGTGTTAGTAGCCACCAAGTTCAATGTAACATTCCTACCTTTGAGGCTCTGCTACGTAAATACAAGTACCTGTTTCTCGAAAGATGCAGAAAGTCTAACAATGTATGGTTACGTGCTTTGATGCAGTCAGATTGTCTGTACTCGTCACTATTCTTCGAACACTATAATCGCATTTTACTCTGTGCTTGAGTGATCAAACTTTACAGTGTCCCTTTGATCGATGGCGTGTCAAGCCACAATGCTTGCGCATTTTACCTAGACTAGACCAGGTTGGGAATTAGCGTCTTACTCCGCAGTAGTGCTGTAACAAGTGTTACGTAACAATAGTGTTAAGAATGTGTCTGTAACCCTATGGTTCTGTCTTCAATGCAGTTGCAAAAAGAGTCTGTAACCCTGTGATTCCGCCGGCTTCAATGCCTTGTACTACGTTCTGTTTTGTCTGTTTTTATCAACATCAACCTGCGGTCTGCAGAGTGTGTGTGTTCTACTATGGACTTCGTGTCTGCTGACAAACAAACAAATAAAAAAAACTTTACATGAGTAAATCCATGAATGAAAACCAGAGTCACGTGAGGCGGCAGTCGTTTAGCCAGCAGTAAATAAAACGGATCCGCCAAAATACTGCAAAAATGCGGGTTGGATGTGACGGCTGACGTAACCCAGAGATAAGGTAGCCGGCGGTCGAAGAAAGTGCAAAAAAAAGATATTCAGAGTGTCATATGATTTAAATGCCCGGAAACGTGCATGGAGGCGAAAGTAATCCGAAATACACAATGGCAGCAAAACTGAACAACTTTAAAAGTGTGTGATGGCTGTGCCGACTGATGTGGGCAAACTCACAGGGAGGGAAGACGGTGTCAGATTAAAGGAAAAAAGTTTAGTGATTGCTTTCTTGATGTGTCTAGATTACATTGAAACTTTTTGGTTAGATGCCAGATACCCACAACAAGCTACAGTAGCCTACGGGAATAACTACAACCAAGAAAAAAATCGGACATATTTTTAGATCTCCATTACTTTTCTTTTTCTAAGGCAAACTCTAACCCGAGACAATTAAACTAAAAACCAAACCCTCAGCCCTAATAATCAGATTTTTCTGCGATATGTAGAATAATATTCTGAGCATTTGCACATGGTATGAAGTCAGAAATTTCGCCAGTCAGACATGTGACACCGCCAGTTGAGGGAAGTGCAAAAAAACACAAAAGCAAGGTGTTGGCCGATTAAAGAAAAGTAGCCTACCTACTTGGCAAATGTTTAGACAACACTTTTTTTCAATAAAGACTATTCTGAAACAATTAACTTCCATTTGAGCTATGATTCGTCAATTGACCATTGCTTGAAATCAAACGAAATAAAAAAGACCTAATTCAAATCATTCTAGCCTAGGCAGAAACTTCAAATAATTAAAAAAACTCAAAACAGCAACGAAAGGCGGAGATTTTAAAGATAAAGGTGTCTCATGAATGTTATCTTTCAAGTGACTTACATTTCTAAATTGAAATTATAGTGTGAGGAGAAGTTCAAATAGTGTTGAAAATTCAAAAAAACTGTGATGTCCGCCAGAATATTTTCACAAAACTCACAAGAAAATCATATTTTAATGGATCCATATTCCGTGATTGCAACATTGGGTACAAAGTTGAAATAATTTTGAGAGACTAGTGAAACTGTGATGTCCGATTAATTACGTTTCATCTGATCTACATTTCGTGATATTAGCATGGGAACAAAATTGAAATATTTTTGAAAAACTCATGAATCTGCAATATCCGCCAGAATTCTCAAACAAATTATGTCTCACGAATAATTTTCTTTCATGTGATCCACGTTTTGTGATTTTAGCATAGGTACAAAGTTCAAATATTTTTCAAAAACTCATGAAAATGTGAAGTCCGCGAGAATTTTTTCACAAAAACATGTCTCACGAACAAATACTTTTCATGTGATCCACATTTCGTGATTCTAACATGGGAACAAAGTTGAAAAAAATTTGAAAAACCCATGAAACTGGGAAGTCCGCCAAAATCTTTTCACAAAAACATGTCTCACGAACAATTACAATTCACCGGATCCACTTTTTGTAATTCTATCATGGGTACAAAGTTGAAATATTTTTGATTAACTAATAAAACTGGGAAGTCTGCCAAAATCATTTCACAAAAACATGTCTCCCAAACAATTACTTTTGATGTGATCCACATTTCGCGATTCTAGCATGGGAACAAAGTTGAATTATTTATGAAAAACACACGAAACTGTGAGGTCCGCCAGAGTTTTTTAAACAAAAACATGTCTCACTGACAATTAGCTTTCATGTGATCCACAATTCGTGATTTTAGCGTAGGTACAAAATTGAAACATTTTGAAAAACTGATGAATCTGCAATGTCAGCCAGAATTCCCCAACAAATTATGTCTCACGAATAATTTTCTTTCATGTGATCCACATTTCTTGATTCTAGCTTGGGTGCAAAATTGAAATATTTTTGAAAAACTCATGAAACTGAGAAGTCAGCCGAAATCTTTTCACAAAAACATGTCTACCGCACAATTACTTTTCATCTGATCCACATTTCGTGATTCTAGCATGGGTACAAAATTGAAATAACTTTGAAAAACTCATGAAACTGTGATCTACACTAGAATTTTTTCACAAAAACATGTCTCACAAACAGTTAGCTTTCATGTGATCCAAATTTCGTGATTCTAGCATGGGTACAAATTTGAAATATTTTTGGAAAACTCATGAAACTATGAAGTACGCCAAGATCTTTTCACAAAAACATGTCTCACGGACAATTACTTTTACCAAGATCCACATTTCGTTATTCTAGCATGCGTACAAAGCTGGAATATATTTGATTCTAGCAGGGGTACAAATTTAAAATATTTTTGAAAACCTCGTGAAACTATGAAGTACGCCAATATCTTTTCACAAAAACATGTCTCACGGACAATACTTTGTCACGTGATGTACATTTCGTGATTCTGTCGTGGGTACAAAGTTGAAATTATTTTTAAAAACTGGTGAAACTGTGAAGTACGCCGGATTCTTTTCACAAAAACATGTCTCACGAACAAATACTTTTCACGTGATCCATACTTCGTGATTCTAGCATGGGTACAAAGTTGAAATATATTTGAAAAACTGATGAAAATGTGAATTCTTCCTGAAGTTTTTCACAAAAACATGTCTAACGAACAATTACTTTTCACGTGATCCACATTTCTTGATTCTAACATGGGTGCAAAATTCAAATAATTTTGAAAAACTCATGAAACTGGGAAATTCGCCAAATTATTTTCACAAAAAGATGTCTCACAAACAATTACATTTCACCTGATCCACATTTTGTGATTCTAGCATGGGTACAAAGTTAAAATATTTTTGAATAACATATGAAACTGGGAAGTCCGCCTGAATTTTTGACAAAACATATCTCACGAACAAATACTTTTCACAAGATCCACATTTCGTGATTCTAGCATGGGTACAAAGTTGAAATATTTTTGAAAAATTCATGAAACTTTGAAGACCGCCAGAATTTTTTCACAAAAACATGTCTCACGAACAAATACTTTTCACGTGTCCCACATGTCTTGATTCTAGCATGGGTACAAAGTTGAAATAATTTTGAAAAACTCGTGAAACTGTGAAGTACGCCAGAATCTTTTCACAAAAACATGTCTCACGAACAAATACTTTCCACGTGGTCCATATTTCGTGATTCTAGCATTGGTACAAAGTTGGAATATATTTGAAAAACTGATGAAATTGTGATGAAAATGTGAAGTCCGCAAGATTTTGCTTTCAAAAACATGTCTCACGAACAATTACTTTTAATGTGATCCACAATTTGTGATTCTAGCATGGGTACAAAGTTGAAATAATTTTGAAAAACTCGTGAAACTGTGAAACTGTGAAATCTGCCAAATTCTTTTCACAAAAACATGTCTCACGAACAATTGCTTTTCACGTGATCCACATTTCGTGATTCTAGCATGGGTACAAAGTTGAAATATATTTGATAAACTCAAGAAACTGTGTAGACCGCCAGAATTTTTTCACAAAATCATATCTCACGAACGATTACTTTTCACGTGACCCACATTTCGTGATTCTAGCATGGGTACAAAGTTGAAATATTAAAAAAAAACATGAAACTTTGAAGTCCGCCAGAATTTTTTCACAAAAACATATCTCACGAACAAATACTTTTGACGTGCCCACATTTCATGATTCTAGCATGGGTACAAAGTTAAAATATTTTTGAAAAACTCGTGAAACTGTGAAGTACGCCAAAATCTTTTCTCAAAAACATGTTGCTGAGGCCGGCCCTGATGACCTCCGCCAAATGTTTAGCATTCCTAATCATTTTGTGACTGTGGAAGGAGCGTACCAAACAAACTACTGTAGCACGCCCCAAAGTCTAACAACATGACTCTCCCAAAATTAAGTGATGGCTGAGCCACTAGATAGCATTTTGCAAAGTCTAATGAGAACACTCTAGGATTCCGCATTACAAAAAAAGTTTCTATTAATTTACTCGTTGCACTGCTACCAGACAATGGAAGAACAACACGATAAGTTTATATCCTCGGTTGCCAAGTACAGAAGCGAAAATGTTTGAAGAAAGGTAGTTTTGTTAAAAAATTGAATCATACATTCGTGACTTCTTCCAAAATAATTCAACTTTGTACCAGACGTGGGGCGATTACGTCACAAATGTAATCTATTACAATTGCTTATCACATGCTCAAATACGAATTCAAATGAAAAAACCACAAATGTAATCGATTACTATTACATCGATAATAATCACGACTACAATAGCGATTACATTTGTCATGAAACATCCTCAGAGAGAAAACATATCGATGTGCATGGTTTGATATTATAGTATGCTCAGACAACATACGATATGAATGAACGCAACAAAATTACCAATCTGTAAGGATTACGCACCAGAAAAAATCGCATGCATTGCTCACTGTGAATTTACGCAGTCTACAAACCAGTGGCGGAATTAGCTCTTTGAGCCATGGGGAAAAACTCAGCTGAATGAAGTCCATCGGCAGACACGTTTCCAGAATATTTGTTAAGGGGGGGTACACAACAACCAAGCCTCAATATTTTAATATTCAATACTTGAATATCCAAAAAAAATTCAGTTTAAAGTTTTATCCGTGAAACATGCATTTTTCTGGCTCTTTTTTTGTAATATTTAAGTCCAGATTTATGCCGAAAAATAAAAAGTAACTCTTCATGGAGTTGACAAGTTTCAACAGTTTGTTTTTAGTGACGTTCTTGGCTTCTACTCTGCATTGATGCATCCATTTGTTCGTAAAATTTTCCTGCTATAGCGCATGTGAAAATCTCGATGCCACATGCTAGAATCACGAAATGTGGATCACGTGGCAAGTAATTGATGGTGAGACATGTTTTTGTGAAAAGATCCCGGCGGGCAACACACTTTAATGAGTTTTTCAAAAATATTTCAACTTTGTACCCATGCTAGAATCACGAAATGTGGATCACGTGAAAAGTAATTGTTCGTGAGACATGTTTTTGTGAAAACATTTTGACGGATTACACAGTTTCACGAGCTTTTAGAAAATATTTCAACTTTGTTCCCATGCTAGAATCACGAAATGTGGATCACATGAAAGCTGATTGTTCGTGAGACATGTTTTTGTGAAAAAAATCTGGTGGATTTCATAGTTTCATGAGTTTTTCAAAAATAATTCTACTTTGTACCTACGCTAGAATCACAAAATGTGGATCACGTGAAAAGTAATTGTTCGTGAGACATGTTTTTGTGAAAAGATTTTGGCGGAGTACACAGTTTCACGAGGTTTTCAAGAATATTTCAACTTTGTTCCCATGCTAGAATCATGTAGTGTAGATCACATGAAAGAAAATTATTCGTGAGACATAATTTGTTTGTGAATTCTGGCGGACATTGCAGATTCATGAGTTTTTCAAAAATATTTTAATTTTGTACCCATGCTAGTATCACGAAATGTAAATCAGATGAAACGTAATTAATCGGACATCACAGTTTCACTAGTCTCTCAAAATTATTTCAACTTTGTACCCGATGTTGCAATCACGGAATATGGATACATTAAATAAATGATTTTTCTTGTGGCTTTTTGTGAAAAGATTTTGGCGGACATCACAGTTTCTTTGAATTTTCAATATTATTTAAACTTTCTCCCCACAGTGCAATTCCAATTGAAAAATGTAAGTCAGTTGAATAATAACGTTCATGAGACACATTTATTTTCAAAATATCCGACTTACGTTGTTGTTTGGAGTTTTTTTATTATTTCAGCTTTCTGCTTAAGCTAGAATTATGTGAATTAGGTCTTCTTTATTTCGTTTAATTTCAAGCGATGGTCAATTGACAAATCATAGCTCAAATGGAAGTTAATTGTTTTAAAATAGTCCTTAATGAAAGAAGTGTTGTCTAAACATTTGCCTAGTAGGCAGGCTACTTTTCTTTGCTTTAATCTGCCAACACGTTGCTTTTCTGTTTTTTTTGCATTTTCCTCAACTGGCGGTGTCACATGTCTGACTGGCGAAATTTCTTACTTCACGCCATGTGCAAATGCTCAGAATACTATTCTACATATCGCAGAAAATTGTGATGATTACGGCTGAGGGTTTGGTTTTTAGTTTAACTGTTTCGGGTTAGCGTTTGCCTTAGAAAAAGAAAAATAATGGAGATCTAAAAATAAGGCCAATTTTTTCTTGGTTATTTTTATTCCCGCAAGCTACTGCAGCTTGTTGTGGGTATCTGGTATCTAACCAAACAGTTTCAATGTAATCTAGACGCATCAAAAAAGCAATCACTAAACTTTTTTCCTTTAATCTGACACCGTCTTCCCTCCCTGTGGGTTTGCCTACATCAGTCGGCACAGCCATCACACACTTTTTAAGGTGTTCAGCTTAGCTTCCATTGTGTATTTCGGATTACTTTCGCCTCCATGCACGTTTCCGGGCATTTAAATGATACGACCCTCTGAATATCGTTTTTTTTGCACTTTCTTTGACTGCCGGCTACCTTATCTCTGGGTTACGTCAGCCGTCACATCCAACCCGCATTTTCAGCGGTATTTTGGCGGATCTGTTTGATTGACTTCCGGCTAGACGACTGCCGGCTCACATAACTCTGGTGTAGTAGTGCTGTACTCTAATCCATACAGTGGAAGGCACGTCGCTTAGTTAAAACCTTCAAATCAATCTCTTTTTGCATCTTCACATGAGTAAATCCATGATACAGACTTGCTATGTACTTCCATATGAAGGTTTTGCAGCACAATCAAATCGCATGTGAATTCGCGCAGTAAACACAATTCAAGGCAACCGCCAATAGCCTACCTAGTTTCTGGCAAATGTATAGCCAGCTGACCCCAAGCTTAGACTGGAATTCAGCCTGTAAGACCATAGAACGTGTCCTCGTTATCAGAAACACTAACGTAACAATGCAACAGTCCCTGTTACGATTATATGTATTAGATAAGTCTTCCCCACTTGGCATAGAATCCACAACAAAATTAAAACTGCATCTCTGTTTTAGTGGGCCTACTGCAGGCGGCGTAGCTTGCGGTGTTGCAATTTTCTTCTCATCAGAGCAGGGTTTCCACAAATGTTGATTGGAAATTCCCTGAAGATGAGTTCAAAATTCCGAAATTTTCACAAAAATTCCCTAGATTTTGCACAAGCAGTGTGTTATTCTCACTTAACTTTTAGCACTTCAAAATACAGTGTAAGCCAGCAGGGACGCTGGAAAGCGGGAAAATGACAGAAGCATCGTCCATCCTGCCATTTGAAAAAGGTGGCAACGAGGGTGGAAATGCCTTTTTCATAACAGTATTAGGGCAATTTCTTGATTTATCAAAATCGAATTAAGTTCATCATTGTAGCTATTTGCGCAACATGAAAATTCAAAATGGTTGTGGCATGGTGATTACGTCACATTTAACATTGAATTCGTATCAGTAGCAGCATGAAGTGGGGAATCTCTATTGCTAGCATCCCGATGGTTGTCGGTTCGACTCTCTATTTGGTCGGCTCAGGGCAATGCAGGATTGTGGTTGCAACAAATTTGTGCTTATATTTTTGTGGTCGATATTGTAGCTGGACAGAAACAAACATTTATTAGTCACAATTTGTTTGATTTTATAATTTTCTATTGTCCTAATTTTTTAATTCTTCCCATGCTGCATCGAGGTCTCGGCATCCCTATACACCATCTTCCTGGCTTATTACATTTGCACACTTAGTGTTACTGTGTTGACTTATGTGCTGAACAGTTCTGGGATGATTATTAAGGTGTTCTTGACTAAATAAGAGAAAATAATGGCTTGGCCAGAATAAAAGCCTCAAAGGCAAGTTATGTTTTGTTATAATAAAATAAAACTAGATAACTGCACGTGATTACTTGTTTCTGTGCTTTATTCGTGTGATCTACGACAAGGGACAGTTTTATTGCATACTGACCATCTTGGATTTCTGTTGCTCAGCAAAGGGCTGACCAACCAGTTTGCAATTCAAACGGATGCAACTGCTCCTACAGGAGAGCCCGAACAACCGCACAAAGCTGATAATATGGCAGCAAGCAACAACAGAGATCACACCCATGATCACTCTATTATTGCGTGTTCACACCACTTGTATATGGGTGCAATTCTTTGCCCACATCCCATTTGTGGTGAATCATGCATCAACATCCGCCAAGAAGTGGCAACAAAACCATTCACTGCAACATTTTTGCACAAACTGGATTTTTGCTGGAGAAGGTTCAATCAAAGCTGATGATGTCTCATTTGCAGCAATTCTTTACATTACATTGGTATATAGGCGACATAGGCGTAATAATGATTACAGCACATACCATTACCAGCATGGGCGTCAGATGAATTTTTCCATGAAGTGGCCGAAAAAATTGTTCCAAGGAGCCAACAGTGGTGGAATTTGATTTCATCAACTCAAAACTAAGAGAAAAGCATTTTTTAACTAAAAATTAATGAACAAAGATCAAATTCCAACATCCAAAAGGCTAAGCTCCCTACCCCTTCTTAAACTCATGCATAGCATACCAGTACACTACTAAAGCAAATACGGTATATATAGTCAACTTCTAACATAAAAATATGTTCTGCCTTTGGGGATATTAAAAACAATCTCTACTCAGTAACTTCACTTAAAGTCTTTCCATCACTGCTAACATAAAATTATTGCATGATGATGAGAAGCTCTTCCTTTCCATGTTCACAATCCTTTAAATTTAACAACGAGTTCTCGCAGACTCGCAAAGTCAGTTGTAGATTACCAGAATAAAGCTAGCCGTCACTTTCGCGACTTGGTGAAAAAACCGCAGAAACAAAAACGAGAAGAAAAGCTAAAAAAAAATCAAAAAAACATATTGTGGTAAAATCATATCACAAACAACAGAGGCGAATTATTTCAAACGACTTTTAAGCTAACCGTAAACCTTTGGGCAAGTTTTTTCGAATATCGAACGCGCTTAAACAACAACGGTTTTCTCACAAACTAAAGGCGTTCAAAATGATTTTTAAACGAACATCTCTTGCTAATTTCATCAGCTATCAAATAAAACCGCTTTCATCCTCTACACATTCTATTAAAGTTATCAAAATCATTCATAAACATGACCGACTTTAGCGCTGTGCTACACTTTTCGGCAAGTTTTTTCGAATATCGAACGCGCTTAAACAACAACAGTTTTCTCATAAACTAAAGGCGTCAGCACTCTAAGCGATAGAAAATGATATTATAATATTTGAAACTTCAAAGCAGTGGGCCTAACCTCAGTGGCGATTCTAAAGTGTGGCCTGGGTAGGCCATAGACCCCAAGATTTTTGGCTGTCAACAGTTTGGCCTCCCGGTTCGGTGCTTAATTTCATGTTCAAGTTCGTTTGGTTGGCATATATAGCAGATATCTTTCAGAAATACTTTATACGATATTTTACAAGCCCTCTAGCCTTCATTCAATATTTCCCAAATGCAAGATAAGCTGTGTTGTTCTTGATGACCGGTCGAAAAGTGGGAGTTGTTTATGACGACTCACACCAGTGGTTGCTCGGATCCTGCGTGAAATTAGATAAGATCGTGCCCGTGGTCTGGTGGTGAAAGATTCAATTCGAAAGTCGCTGAAATGGGAAGATTGATCTTCTGTGTATTTCAGTGTGAAGTGGAACTGGATTGTATTATTGTCGGCAAATTATTGCTTGTCCTAGTAACAAAATACATAAAGACATGGTGTCAGCTGCTTTATTCGAATTTATGCTGATTGCAGTTGTGTGTCCTGCGTCGTCATGTGTCTTACGTAACAGGTTCGTGACTTTACTTTTAAGTCTATCCACACATGTCTTGTAATCTCGTAGAACTTCGTTATTTTGTGCAATGATTTAGGAGCAAGTTTTTTCCGGTAACTCAGCCCTTTGCCCTGGAGGTCAAAGATTTTTATCAGAAGGACACTTGAAAAAATTCGCAAATGCACATTGGACTAGTGAAAATGAGTTAAAACATGAAATACCCCTGGCAAAGAATTTTCTTAGGAAGGAGTTGCAGCTGCCTACATCTCTCAAACAATTTCTTTCATTTATAGCTCATTGCAAAGCTTCGTTTTATTGTTCATACGCGTTGTTACAAACAACTGTAACTGTTACCGTCACCAGCGCTTCTGCTAACAACGTTTTTGAAAAATGAAATGCGTGAAAAGATTTCTCAGAAATTCTATTACCAGCTAAAGATTATGTGACATTGAGCCACTTTCAGTTGAAAAGGTAGGAGCTAAAAAAGTAGATTTAGATGATTTCGTTGATGACTGTGATAGTTGACATGATAATCACGATTTCGTTGAAGATTGTGACAGTTGATATGTTAGACATGAGGTTTGGTTGATGATTGTGACAGCTGACGATAAAATTTGGTTCTGTCTTCAACACAGCTGCAAAAAGTGTCTGTAACTCTGTGATTCCACCGGGTCCAGTGCCTTGTACTACGTTCTGTTTTGTCTGTTTTTATCAACCTGCGTTCAGCACAGTGTGCGTGTTAATACTATGGTCTTTGTGTCTGGTCAAAAACAAACAAATTAAATGAAATTAAATCGAAATAGTTGCGTACGCGGAAAATTTCCCAGGGGGTGTGTAAAGTTTCGTCACAATGTGTGATGTACCAAATCAACTTTAGGGGAAGTGACGAAGGCACGACAATTGTAGGGGGTCCGGAGGCATGCCCCCGGGAGAATGTTGCAAAATTACATCTAAAAAGGTATGCATTTTTGTGCATTCTGGAAGCAAGTTTTAGTATAATGCTTTTACGAGACTGATTAGCCGGTGAGACAGAAAACTGAAGTTTTGTTGTCTGAGGCTCATGAAATAAACCTATATGCGTGCCCGTATGTTGTAAGTATTAGACATGTATCGCTTATCTAAGACTCTTATTGAAAGTTTGTGGGCTAAAATCTCACGCCAGCCGAAGCTTTTTTCTGGTGTTCATTGTTACCTGTGTTAAGTTACTTAAAACAGCCAAGTGTGAAGAAATTTTGTCAGTGAAAGAATGAAATCGTAAAATGAAAAACAAGCAGAGGAAACGTACAGTCCTGTCGCTACGGGGGGCTTTGGTGGGCTAAATCCCCCCAAAAAGCTCCACGACCCCCCAAATTGAAACGTGAAACACTATAATTAAGCGGAATTTTCTAAATTTTTGTAATATCAAGCTGTGCAGTGTCATCTAGTAAAATCTAGTGGGTATGGAGCAGTGTAATCTAGTACTGTGCTATGCGCAGTCTCAACTTCATAAACTTTTTGTTCAACCTCTTCAACTGTTCTAGTTTTTTCACAAGCAGTAGTAGAACTACAACCTTCTTTATTTTTGCAAGCAGCCTCTTCAACTATTTTAGTTTTTTCACAAGCAGTAGTGGAACTACAACTTTCTTTATTTTTGCAAGCAGCCTCTTCAACCATTCTATTTTTTTCACAAGCAGTAGTAGAACTACAACTTT
>Ga0210059_1013375_pt1 | contig 12285 bp, 9 predicted proteins | sample Ectturendosymbi2_FD_188042 | JGI IMG/M metagenome (GOLD analysis project Ga0210059, IMG submission 188042) | Ecteinascidia turbinata endosymbiont from Florida, USA - Sample 2 (SPAdes) (version 2) | ecosystem: Host-associated > Tunicates > Ascidians > Unclassified | place: Key West, Florida...
TTTCTACATTTTGCTAGTTCCATCAAGTCTAGCGCCGAATTAAACCTAAAAATCTGTCAAAAAAGTCAGATTTCGCTTCATTTATATGTTCTGCGCATGGAACGTACATGTACCGCCCATTTTAAAGAGTTTTAAATAACTTTCGTAAATAAAAAACATAGCGAACATAGAAAAATCATATCAGACGCGCACAGGGGAAAAACATCCGTAAACACATCGAGTATAAATGCTAAAGTTTGACTTTTGTGGAACTTCTGGGTTGTGCCATATATGAATAAGCACCGGTCGAACATCAGTAACCATCGGGCGCACCACCTTTACGGGAATCGCAAGCAGCAGCAACCTTTCCGTCGTCGCGAACCAATATGGCTTGAACAACTGAATCAGCTGGTTCTATCACGTAGTTGTGACCTTTGGCAGCGAGACCTTTGATAACTTCCTGTAAAGAAGATGCGGAGCTCACGTCAAAGTTATGGTATTGTTCTTATTGCCTTGATGTAGTATTCACAATGATTGAGTCAATGTTTCACCGTTAAGATTGTAAATGGGTTGAGAAGACCTGAGGTTTGAAAAGCCATAACTTCAATTCATCAAAACGACTTCACTACTTCGCAAAAACAGCCTTTTGAAAAGCCCGAAGGAAAAAATTGTTACCAGAGTAAGGATGTCCTTGCAAGGTGCAAACATTTATTGCTAAGAATGGATTACGTCGAGAGGAGTATTTATTTTTGTCCACAGTTTCAGACTTCCGCTGACACTATAAGTGATGCAACTGCATCATACATCGACATTAATCAGAATAATTCTATTCGTTCCATGTTTAGAATAGACCGGCTGTCGCTGCTCTCAATTTATCGTCATGTTTTTGAGAAACATTACGATCGAATGCATTCTCAGACTCACACGAAGTGATTTTGTCATGTGGGTAACAGCAGTTGATATGTGATAATGTTTGCCTCGCATCTTGTTTTTCTTTTCACCAAATTTGAAAACAAGCGGTTTGTTGCTTCGCCACATTTTTCGATTCACGTGATCTAGCACGAACGTAGCGTTGCATTCCAGAAGCTGTTTTTCGGCCATTGACCGAAAAAAATTAAGTCAATTTGGTCATAATGTCTGAAAAGGTTAGGCCATAGTCAATAATCTCACGACGAGTTTAATGCTATCACAGGACAATTTACCGAAGTCTCAACGAAAGAAAACAGTCCAGAGCACCATGTCACAGGGGCTTAGACCACTGCATGTACAGTGTGCAATAGTCTTTCTGTAAGTAACTCGGTACTTGAGAAAAAGGAAACATACTCCGCTAGACCAATCAAAGGTTTGTACCCCTTCATGTTGTGAAAGAAACATACAACACTGAGCCTCTACTAAGTGACGGTCACTAAGCCACGTAGCGAAAAACAACTCGTAATCAGTTTCTGTCATGTTTGGCATGTTATCAACTAAGAACTGATGGTACACCACACTACAACCTTAACAGATGATTTGATAGTCAGTCTCAGTATATTGGGTGTATTTAAGGGTCACGCAAACGGTTTTCTTTTTATCAGCCTCCTGCAGTAACAAACAATCACATCACCTGGTCAAATCCATACTCGAAGAAAGTGTGGTTTGGCATCAACTGATCGTGGATACGCTTCATTTCAACGCTGGAAGAAACATTTAGACCAAACCACAAGCTGTTCAGCAGAGTCTACGGTAAAAAATTAAACACAACGTTTACTTTTCACCGTTGTTTGTAATCGAATAGGAAAAAGAAAACTCGCTGAGATAAACAGCAAAAAGGATTGGCAAAGCATTAGCACAGGAAGAGAATAAAGATTATTTTAATGGATTTGTAGTCAATGTGTTTCGGACCTGAGGTTTTGCAAGCGACTATGACGGAGGTCTGAATTTCTAAACGATGAAAGAAAAACCGGATGAATTTTAATTTTTCGACAATTGCGATGCACGGAACCCGTTTTCTATGTTCATAGCACTAGTATTGGGCGTTCTACGTATGAAGTATGGACATTTGGGGTGAACCTACAAACATTCTCAACGGGTTGGGGACTTGGTGGGGAGTAGCCACCGATCACTGTAAAATTTGTCAAAATCAGGCAAATCCGGGTGTTGATTCTGAACATTCAGAGTTGAAAACTATTTTAGGGCAAAGTAAATAAATCAGATCAGACAGTTTAGCTGAAGTTGCGGAATTTAACCAATTCAACACTTTGACGTCCGGTACTGTTCGAGGATTTTCGTGCCAAAACAACCGGATCGCACGCAGCTTTGCGCGAGCGTAACTCTGGCGCCAAAAGCGGTAGAGAGCTGTTCAAAGGCTCAAAAGATGCAGCAAGTCTTCTAGTCTGCACTGGAAAAAAACAATTTTTGGTTGGGGGGCACGGATCTTTTGTGAGTGACGTCATAAGTGGAGGACTTTCAGGCCACCTTGGCCCACTTCACCTGGCCCTGGGTCCAAACCGTTAGATGGTAGTATTTCACTGAAGTTTTTATTGGAAATCAGGCTGCAATCCCAGAGTCTTTTGATACTTTGGATGACCTGCTGGGGTTTTGGGTTCAAAAGTTATGATTTAAAATAATAAAAATATATTACCAACTGGTTAATTAGATAATTAATTAATTTGTTTCTTTTAGATGATAATTTTTGAACCAGAAACGCTAGACAGTCGATCAAAGGCACAAAAGACTTCGAGCCTAGTTTCCAATGGAAATTTCAGCAAAATACTTTGGCCAAGCGGTTGGGCCCTAGGAACATGAGCCATAATGGTCCAAAAACTACTTCACTTATGACGTCACTCACAAAAAAATCCGCAACCCCCAACCAAAAAAATGTTTTTCGAGTTCAGAGTGGAAGACTTGCCGAATGATCTGAGGTATGAACAACTCGCTAGCGTAACCGGCGGAGGAGCTATGGCGTTGGGGCAACTAAAAACTGCTGGTTTTAGGCCGATTTCCAGGTACGATATATATCGTAGACCGGCCGTCAAGGTGTAGGAGGAAATTTAGGAGAAATTGTTGCGATCGGAAAGCCCGAGCGGCATGTGCGCAAAGCTTCACACTGTGGCAGCAAGTAACAATAGAGATAACGTGCCACGACCACTCTATTATTGCTTGTTCGCGCCACATATATATGGTGTTGTTCGTCACGCACATTCCGTTCGTGGTGAACCGCGCATTCAGCGCAACGCCAGCGGAGTGGTTGCAACAATAGTATTGTGAAAATTTAGCGGCGAAACGTTCACGGTTTTGAGTGATCTTGCGGTTTTGCAAAAGCTTCTACACACGATTTCTTTCGCACAATTGCCAGCTAAATCCTCGGAATGGGCGTGTAGAAAACGCGTGCAAGTATTTGGTTGTTGTGAACTCATTTAACTACTCCACAGCTCAAGCTCATGCAAACAAGTGTTCTTGATGAATTGCACAGATACGACAATCCACAACCACCACCAGATATATCCATATGCGCAGTCTTATCATCATATTCGAATCCGCAAGAAAATTTATATCTATCGCCTGATGACGCAAATACTTTTCAAAATGGATTCCGAAGTATTCACATCTAGAAATTTCTAATCCAAGCCTTGCTCATCTGTTAACGTTTTTGAATATCAAGTGGAAATATAAGTTTGAAACGGCTTCGAATCCAATTTTATGGTCTCGTACAAACGCAGTTACTCACAGTGGCTGTAGATGTTGTTATTCTGGTTCCTCCAGCAGCACCGTCCACCATTCTGACCTTGTGCTTCGAAGTATTCGGGTTTTTCTCGACGACGATTGTCGGGGTCATGCTGGACAGGGGTCGTTTACCGGGGTAAATATAGTTTGCGGGTGAAGGAGGAACACCTGTGCGGAAGATTGAACGCCAACAAGGTTATTGTTCTGCCAAACTTGAGATCCGCCTAGAAAAAGGATTTCTGCGACTGGAACCTACAAATATTGTTGAATTCTTACTTTTGTAAACAACGATGCTGACTGTCAAGCCAGAGCATTAAACTTTTTCTCGATGTGTTACAGCAAACCTGATGCTGAGCACGATACAAAAGAAGGTTGCAATCCCAAACCATGGGATATAGGAAAATGCTTGCGGATATGCGCAAGCACAAATCCTGGGTACTCTTTAACTGATCGGGAAACCGAAAAGGCTGCGAATGCTATTGGCTTGATGGCACTAACCCACAAACTTTGGGTACATCATCGAAAACATAAATAGTGTTTTGAAGGACAGCCTTGGAAAATGTACTATTAAAATGAAATAGTGCGCGTTGGAACAGTTAAGAGTAAGACTGATGTCAGCCTCATGGCAACGAAACTACGTTGTGCTCTTCTGCACCAGCAAACGAATGACAGCAGTTAAAGAAACATAGCTCTCCTCTTTCCACAGTCAAGCACACAATGGAGGAAGTGTGTTTTTTTATCTGGGCAACTTGATAGCGAAGTCTGTTTGACCAAAAATCGCTCGGAATAAAGACATTTTTTCTGCATTGTTTTGGTAATTATGTTGATTTTTACCACTCAGCACATGTAAATATATGGATTTATGGCTTAGCAAACGTAAATATATTGAAATGTTATTTCGTAGAAATGTTGGCGACACACCCTATCACAAAATGTACAACGCTGACCTGACAGTTAAAGTATAAAATGAAATGTTTCCACTAATTCAAAGAATCAAACCTAATAAAAAATTTTGAAAGCAGCGCCGAAATAGCATGATCATTACTCACTAGCAATGAGATCAAAACACTAAAATTAGTCCGGTGGAGCTATTTCACTCAACGTCAACCAGCATGTGCAGTTGTGGCATGATATTATTACACCAGTGATTCTCAACGTGGTCCAGGTGGACCACTGTGGCCACCCAGGCATGTAACTAGCTTGGGACACAAGGGGGGGCGATGAGTTTTCTGAATGGGGGAGAAAATTTTTAAACTAAGTCCAACACATTTTTCCAGAGAGGGATGAAAAATTTCCAGGGAGGTTCTCCCCTCCTGCAAACCCTGGTTACGGCCCTGAGTTCACCTGGAATTTCTAGTGTTCCACAGACAGTTCCATAAATCCTTGATCAAACGATCCTGAAAGTTGTAACCTTTACCGTTCAATACTTTATGTAAGACCATTTCTTAGGTTCCTATATTAGTAGTTTTATTAATGTCACGTGCTAGGGAAGTGGTCCATCTGATATTTTTTTTAAAGATGGTCCATGGGACAAAAACGGTTGAGAAACAGTGCTTTGCACAGATGCTCACCAAAAGCGTTTGTTATGTTCGGAGAAGAGAAATCGTCCATTTCGTTATTAAAAATCACTCCAGTCCTTTCTCCTCGCACTTTACTCCCAAAACTGAAAAAAAACACTTCAGTTCTTCTTCCTCGTACTTTCCTTCCGAACAAAACTTGGTTTTGTTTGAAACGTTTTTGATCCAGCTGACACGCGGGATCATCAGCCGTAACGCTTTTTGTTTCAGCACCAACGACAGCAAAAAATCAACATTCGTATTCTCCTGACGCAAAAGGAATGCAATCAGGGCTGGCAGGGATTCTCAAAAGATTTTGAAGCGGCCGTCCATCGATCAAATATATCATTTCCCGAGCCCTCATGTATGCTATTGTAGCAATAACAATAATAGTTCTGTTTACATTTTTTGCTGGGTCAAATCATTTCGGAGCAAGAGGCGGCGAAGCCAGAAATTTTTAGATGCCTGAGTTGAAGCCAAAAAAATCTTAATGCCTTGAAATGGAAATTTGGTTTCCGGATCCATGAATTTAATAATTATGTTAGTGGAATTGGTTCCAGAATGGCTGAAAATATTCCTGCCCCAAATGGTATACTTGAGCATACCACTAGCTTATATTCATCTTTCCATCTGCATGGAACGTCAGAGGAAGAAGGAATAAATTTAATAGAGAATCTCTCTGAAGGCAAAGCCATAAATGAAAATGATATGCCAACTAAGGTTAAGTTGTCTAGCGCTAATTCTTCTTACGCGTATTTTTAATAAGTCCATCAATGAGTGCTCCTATCCTGATTTTCTAAAAGTGGCCCAGGTTATACTTATCTATAAATCTGGCGGCGACCAAACTATTTGCAGTAATCGACCAATATCTATTATGCTGCAGTTCAATAAAATTCTAAAGGATTCGACATGATGGACCTATTTTCCAAATATCCATTCAGTTCTACGTCTAAATCTTCAGCATATGCAGTTGAGAGTTTTTACTCAATGCTGTTGAGCAATGCTGATAACGGGTTATATTGTTGCTCCATATTTCTTGATTTGACAAGGGCATTTGATACCTTTAATCACATTCTATTTGATAAATTTTATCATAACTTTGGTATTAGAGGAATTCCCTTACAACTATTTCGCAGGTTACTGTCCAATCACAAGCAATTCATAAACTAGAAAACGTGCAATCTCGCTTAGTAAAAACTTCAAATGGCGTGCCTCAGGGGTCTGTCCTAGGAACACTTTTATTTATCACGTATTTTCATGATTTTCCTAAACCCTCTGTATTTTGTACTTTGCTTCATGCTGATGACACGTATCTTTGTCTACCTCATGAAAATCTTGACCATTTGTAGCATAAGGTGAATGCGGAACTAACCAAAATAGCCAACTTCCAAAAATAAGCTGATGTTCATTGTCATAGTGCGCCATATGCAACTAATCAAAACTATTTTATACAAATTTTAACAAACGCAGCGAAGATGACAATTTCTCATCGAAGAGCTATTCTTTGGGTAAACGTAGAACAACACTTCGAAGATAAATCACTTAATGTCTTCAGCAAACAATACCGAGCATTTTTGTTATTGCAATATGAATAAATGGCCGAAGAATTCACTACCTGATACATCCTATTTAATTTTCAGAAAATACATACTGTATTCACTTCACCTGTCTTGTCGTTAATAATTCTTTGGCATGCATTTTTGTTTGATTTGTGTGGTTTGTAGTATGGCGATTGACATACTTCATAAAAGTACCGAACCACTATCTAGTCTTCATCTCAGGTCCGGTTCACAGTTATGTGTTTTTATTTTTACTCTAAGTTTACATAGCCATTACTGAAATGTTTCATTCTGCTTGGACAATTCCACTAGATAGCCGCAAGGTTTTCCGGTGCCCTGGCTGCAGGTTCACTTTGTAGTGACCTTAGTTATATTGGTGCATTGTGGCCAGACTTGGTGACGTCAAGGTCTTTGAATGCCTTTATTGTTTTTTTCGCAATGCACTGGTCGTCAATATCTCTGTCCTGCAGCAAAATACAACAACAAAAACACAGTGTTCTTACTAATGTTATGCAAAACCTAAATACATTCACATAAATAATCTCAATGAGGGACAGTGCATTCTCCAGACATACTATGTGTTGATGGTGCTGGTGAGTGCAACGGCATCACCATCGGCTGTAAAGATACTCAGGTGGGAAGTTCCATGGTCGTCTGGCAACACAAAGTCCGGTCCGTAGTATTCAACAGGGTGGGTTTGATTGTCAGTGATCATTGAGCGAAGATGATCGGCGTACCATTTCGATGTCATGTTCTTGACGAGCTGAAGCGAGAAAAACGAAAAATGATTTTAACAACAAAAGACGCATGCGGACAACTGACGATTGAAACAGGTCGGTATTGCCAATACCGTATTGGCAAGCAGTGGAGTGCATGAACGCGTGTGCAGGACACAACACAAAATGTGTGTTGAGATAGGAGTATCTGACACGTAACACATGGTATAAAAATATTTATTATGGAAATGTTGACGGACTAGCAACTGGTTTGGGCCGTCGCAGACTGCGAGTCGAACGAGAAGCTGAAACCAAAAACCATTTTGTTTCTTTTTACAACACAACTATATTTTGTAAGTCATGAAAATGTCCACACACATAATCTGAGGTAACAAATTTCCTGAGAGAATTTGATTAAGAGCGGAAGTTGCACCGAGCAGAAGTATTTGCTTGGTTTGAAGGCCATATTCAGAATTTTGTAGTGTAGTAATCAAAATTTCGTAGTGTAGCATTCGCGTATCCGTTGACATTCACTGAATTTTCGACGTGCCTTGCAGCCACGTTGCTGTCTATTTCGCAAAGGAAAAGAAAACAGCATCTAACTCAATATGGTTAAGGACGGTGCGTTTGCCCACAATACGTAATTGCAAAATCTGGTTTACACAAAGATTTCAGTTCTGCTATTTACGTCTTTGAAAGGCATTATTTTTTTAAAGTTTTGTACGCAGCGATTTTTATTTCGTAGTGAACATTGAGCAGTTTAAAGAAGTGCAGCAGCTCATTCCTCAAATGTCTGAAACTGTTGTTGCGTGATTTGACACGTGATTGACAAGTGCTTTGGTTAGGTCTATGACAGGGGTGCACAACCTTTACGATATTGCCGCCCACATTACAATTATTTTTATGAATTACGGCCGCCAATGAGTTCGAGATATTTTTATTATTTTGCATTGCCTCTGTTCTGCTTCCACACACTGAGACTAGCCTTCTTTCACGCGTCTGTTTGGCCGTCTTTCTACCAAGCATCCACATACGCAGCGGACAAAGAGTTAATATGGCCGCCATAACATGTACTGTTCTTTGAAACAGTATTGCCAGTTTGGCTTTTTTAAAGCCAAATTTGTAATTTTGGGGCTTTTTGCTAGCTCTCTTGGATTTTTTTTGAGAAAAGGCAAATAAAATGTGGGTTTTTGTAGCCTTCTTTGACCAAAACTCCTTTTTATGTTGATTTGGCAGGTTTAAAGATGATTTTGGGTGATTTCTGGACACAGGATGTTAAATTTTTATCTGGCATCTCTCCAAATGATATTTATAATTTTTGGCTTTGTTGTTTCAGGTTACTTCTTAGCAAGACGAAAATTTGAGACGTTTTTTCAGTTGGCATGCTTTATTCTTTATATGTGCATATCGTTTTTTAGAAGTGCTGTGCAACCTATATGGGTGTTTAAAAGTGGAGTTGTGTATTTATTTTGTGTTTGGGTTTTTTGGTACTTTCTGGCTTTTTATATGGTTAATGTGGCCTTTTCTTTCTCATGGCAACCCTTCTTTGAAATGCACGCGCACGGCCGCATGGTTGTGCACGTCTGGTCTATGGACATACCGCATGAACATTGTTTTTCTTCTCTATTTTTGCAGTCGAAGTTCAATTCTCTGTGTATTCACTGACAGAGGCGCTTGAACTTTTAAACCAAAATTTTAATAACATGCTAATTTGTCTCTGAAATCTGGAAGACTACCTGAAAATACCAAATTAAATGTGAAGTTTTGAATGCAGGCACGTTTTTATGTATTCATTTCTCTTTCACATTGTTATAATTTTTGTCATTTAATTTTACTTTCTCTGACAGTTTCCCAACTTTTCATCTATTTTTCAAGGTATAAAGTACAAAATGCTATAAGAAACAAAAAGAAAACCAACCTCATCCACAGTTCGGTTGAAGGTGTTATCTCCCAACGCCGAACGTTTAGCGTAAGCGAATTTAAACGCTTCAACTATTCTGTGATACGTCAAGACTTTGTTTTCGTTCGATAATGAATCAGGGCCAAACTCATACCCTGCGAACAAATTACAATGTACAAGCTGTGAATTTAATTGATGATCTACTGCAGGGGTGGGGAATTAGCGGCCCGCGGGCCACAACGTTTTCAGTGGCCCGCGGAAGCATTCAGAAAAATCTTTCAATTTGAAATTTCCTTACCTTATCGCAGTAAATGTTAGTGTTGAGACTAACTTGACAGATTCTTAACTCTATTTCATTAGAAATTAAGAAATTACGTCCCTCCGCAAAATATGGACTCCTTAAAGTGGCCCTCGAGCCAAATTAATTGCTCACCCCTGATCTACTGTGTAACCATTCACACATGCATTGTCTGAAGATGTTAGAAGGCAACGTTTTACGCAGAAAAACACTTCTTTGCAGTGGTGTAGGATGCGGGGGTGCAAGGGGTGCAATCGCACCCCAAAAGTTTTGATTCGGTGAAAATCCGGGCAAAATCCATGAAAATCTGGGCAACATCTGTGAAAACCTTCGCAAAATCCCTGAAAATCCGGGCAAAAATGGCGCCCACATGAAACCCTCTTTCTTTGGAGGTCATCCCTAAAGAAGGTCTGCTTGAGAAAATGTTAACACAAAAAGTGGCCCAAATGTTTTTCAGGCAAGTTTGGGAAATTCGGACAAAGATCCTTCGCACCCCCAAAAATTTGCCTGCTCCTACACCTGTGCTTCTTTGTCACTGTAAGAAATCAAGTTGCGGTATTTTGCATCACGTTTAGACACCGTAAAAACGACAATATCGTCATTGATTTAACTGAGATAAAACTATCACAGAAAGTTGTGACGAGTGCTAGCAATTCATCGGCTTTGTCTTTTCTAGCTTTATTCGACTAAGTCTCAATTACGTGCAATGCGACAAACGAAACACGCAACGCTCTGCAACAGAAGAAACAAGTAACGCTCTGGACTCAGTTACAGTCCTTAACATGAAGTTCACTAATTACGGGACGCGCGCGCTTATCGCACGCACTGTACACAACGTAGGAAAAGAAACGCACGATCACCGAAACACGGTACAATCTATCACAAGTTGTTTCGTTAAAAAAGGATATTCGCTGCCAACCAGGCATATGAATTAGAGAAGGGTTGCTAAGCCACTACCCAGTGCTTCAGCACATATTTAATAACCGATGTTAATAAACTATTGACGGCGGTTATATGGAAGCTAAATAGGACATGGTTTAGGAAACAAAATTTTCGTGCAGTTGATTCTAAAGATTAATATTTCAGCGTAAACTTGGTCTCGCATACTTCAAGGAAATATCTTACATATATTTTAAAACTGCTGCCGTACTTCACGCAGTCACCGAGTAGCAGATGAATATATAAGAGTGCCGTCAAAACAGCTGCATCGACCACGTAAGGCGCAAATTGTTTCAGGCGTACAACAGTCAGACTGTTGTTGGCATAACCGGAAGTCAACTCTAAAGAAGGCGGTGCTATGAAACTGCAAAATGCTTTATCACTGTTAGGATTTCAACACAAGAGCGGGGAAATTTGCCAGCACGATCATCGTGACGAGGCAGAAAATACATTTGTGTCAAGAAAGCAATCCGGAAAAGATGATCATTATCATATCTTTACATATTGTACAAAATCAACTAGTACCAGCTCGGCCTGTAAGAATTTGAGAACATATGTTCAGGTGCACGTTTCGAGAAACTACGCAATAGATATACAAACACTTTGACAGAGAATTGTTAGTCCCTGTGATGTTTCACGGCTTTAGAAAGTACAAGCTTTATAATTTACCTTGCAGAATGTTAAGAATTAAACTCAAGACCGCTCCACTTCCAGGAATTCCTGCCGTAAAGAACACCCTGTCACCAATGGTTATGTTGAGAGCTGGTTCAACAACCGGCCTGCAAAAATCCATTTTTTCTTGAAAAGGTGACATAAGCACACAGACAATTGCTACTTATTTTGGGTGAGCAAGAAGTTAAAAGCAGATATAAAACATCACACCTAACCACACTAGCAAAACCTTCGGATTTCTAGAAAGACAAGATTACTGAGTCAAACATTTGGCCATGGGGATAAACAGAAAAAAACTTCTTTTCGTTCTACATGATTCCGCCATACATTGAAAAGCACCCGAACGTTTTTCTTGGTGATATTCAGGAGTGATAACTTTGTACAACACACCGGCTGTGCAGATGTAATGAATATCTAACCTGCGTTCCAGTGGAGAACTGACAGTGAGAGTACTCTTCTAGGTGGAGTAACTTGTAGGGTCCAATTAGAAAAGTTGGAAAACGTAGCATAAATGCAAACCATCTTTGCGAAGACCAATCGAGACCAGAAAAAATTGATCAACTGACTTAAGTTTTTTTTTGGCAGGAGAGAGTGAATTTCCTGTTTGCTACAGATTATCGCGGGCAGCAGTCAAATGTTTTAAGCCACACACACCGTGGCAAGTAGAATAAAAATATTTTAATAACAATCATTTCGAGCTATGTTCGCATTGAAAAAAGTTTGCTAACACCAAAACGCTATGCATATTTTTCACTGCATTGCGTAGAATGAACAACTTGGCAAAAGTAGAGCGTTGGGAAACTTAGTGTTGAGGACGACAAGCGCAATTGCAACGACTAGGCCGATCTCTTCAGTTTTAAGTGTTCAGGGTTAACTGTCGTCATACAATCCGCCACCACATCGCAAACGTTACATTGGTTCCAAGGCTTCTACAGCAGGGTCGCCAACATAGTGCACGTGGAGC
>Ga0210059_1013377_pt1 | contig 12283 bp, 11 predicted proteins | sample Ectturendosymbi2_FD_188042 | JGI IMG/M metagenome (GOLD analysis project Ga0210059, IMG submission 188042) | Ecteinascidia turbinata endosymbiont from Florida, USA - Sample 2 (SPAdes) (version 2) | ecosystem: Host-associated > Tunicates > Ascidians > Unclassified | place: Key West, Florida...
CTTGAATTTCTTCTTTGTTGCATTTCTTGTTGTTACTGCGGGTGGTCATGTTGTTCAGTATAACACAGCAGGTAAGTAGAGTGTTATATAATTAACTGACAGTTAACAACAAAATTAGCAATACAAGGAAAAGATATCGTTTTGATCTGTTGGTCACCATTGTCGCGACATTACAAGAAGTAAGGATAAATGTACATTTCATCCTTACTTCTGAGTCAAGTCCCTGCGTTTTGAGCTATAGGTCAATATGCAGCTAGGTAAATACTGTAGGCTACTTCTACAACCTTTGATTGAAATCCTATTCACTGATAGTTGAAAACATTCTTTTGCGAAACTCCCCATCCCCAAACTAAGTCTCCACAATAGTGCTGCTTTTTGTCTTTATCAAAAGCTTTGCAGAGATTTGCCTGAAAATCTAACTTTCTAACATTATATACACTAGCATCATTGAATTATAAGCTGTCTGTTTCTGAATACATGACAACCAACGTTACAACAAAGCCAGTTGCATTTCTGCATGGAACAAATAATGACTGTACTGTGGTCTCTCACATGTGCACCTGCAACACTCTTACTGTTTCAAAATTATAATATTTCTAACAGTATGCTGTACCACAGAGTAAAATGTCAGACAAAAGCAGTTAAAAATCTTTCAAGGTCTCTACAAACTTGAAAAACTAAGCTAAAATTAATAAACTAACAGAATCAGTGATACCAAACTCTGTTTCAGCATCAACCTGGCTATGTGTGGCCTACCATCTAACATGAATAGCTCTTTACACAAAACATGACAAACATTTTTATTTTTGAAACCTTTCCAAATATAAAACTTAAAGAGAAAAAGGTGGAGGGGACATGGTATAATATGTCTCCCCTGCCTGAAAAAGTGGAGGGGCATGTCCCCCACCAAATTGTGCCCATGCAAATAATGCATATCATTTTCACTTTTATGTGCAAGTACCGGTAGCATGCTTTTCAAGTTTGGTTTTGACTTAAAAAAAAAACATTTTGTATGCCTGTTTTTTTTATTATTGTCTGGGGTTTATTCAAGGTAAATTCTGGGGTTGTTCTTCATATAAGAGTGGCAACACTGGTTGCCAGATGGTGCCAAAATTGGCAAATACAGTGCATCCTCGATTATCCGACCATGTTGGGCAACCTTTTTCCAAAATCTTGGCCGGATAAGAAAAGTATCTATCGTAGGGTGCCTACCGTCCACCACCTACACCACACTTAAAAGAACCTAAAGAAAAAAGAACGAAAAAACGAAACTAGTATGAGAACAAGCTTAGCCACAAAACAATTTAAATGCTTTAAAAAATTTGCCAATATTTTTTAATGCCAAAAATTTGCCATTTTCCAAATACCAATTGTGACTATTAATATTAACAAAATTTATCAAATTAATACCAAAACTTTTGAAAGGAAAGCTCAGATAATATGTCTGAATATTATTTACTGCTTGAGGAATTACTGTTATTGTTTTAAGTGCTTGATGTGATTAACGACCAATCGTAATTTATTTTGAAATTTCCTGCTGTTACTGTGTTTTAAATCTCGATTTGCGTAGGATTTTGTGCATTCAAAGTAATGACTCTGTAGATAACTATCAAAACTGAAATATATTACATTGCTTCCAGTTTTCAACTAGGCCTGAAATATTACTCTAAGATTTTAACTATGAATTATAAGGAATCATTTGTCAGACAAGAATCAGGATCTATGATCTAAACTAGCGTTTCTCAAATTTGTAATTTTAACCCCCACTCCCGACACGTCGTTTTCACCCCCAAGCCTGATAAAGCAAACAATAGGTAGTAAATTTAAAGAATTTTATTAAATCCATCATTGCCTACTGCACCCTATTAGGGTGCATAAAGTTTTGAAGTATTTCTGAACTTTCTGCAATCGGCATTGTTTCATTGATGTGATGACATAAAGTGCTCTTGCATAGACTTACATACAGTATAATGTAAACCAAACAGCATTTGCACACCTGCTAAAAATTCTAGCTTGATGAAAAAAGCAAACACCGGCAAATATGAAATTTCAAAGAACACAGTTTGTGGGGGAGCGAATGTCTTCCTGATGTTTTTTTACAAAACTTCTAGGATGTTTGGTGTTTTGGTTAATATGCAACAATTTTGCAAATGTAACTCACATGCCATGTAAGGAGCCATTTTGCTGTGCACCCTCTTAGGGTGCAGTAGGCACGAACTGGTACATCTGCATGTTGCAACTATAGGATTTACTGCTTTTGCTTTGGGCACATAACTGGATGTGATTTAGCACTCGTGAAGTCCTCTAAATGCTAGAGGAGAATTGTATTTCCACTGACATTTACTTGACCCTCCTAATGACGACCAACAGTCAGATAAAGACAGCGACTCTGAGATAATGGCTGATGAAATCGCCTTTCAAGTCCTCGGTTTCTGGCCAACGCAGAATATACTGTATACTTATACTAAGTATGAGTTTAAAAATGTCGAGCATTTTCCTGATAATTCTGACACGTTAGCCGACTTGAACAAGATATCAAATCGCATTGTAATCCAGACTTCTTATGAAATGCATGAAAACTGAAGTGTTCTACTGTAAGAGTGATATGCACGTGCGACCAATGCGATTCAGCATTTTGTGCATTCCAATTGACAGCTCTGATAAAAACCCAAATGATATGTTCTACTATGTTGCTGTGCTTGTTTACATCCAAATATGATCTTAATGGAAGCAGGCTGAACTGCAGTTCCATGTCCAGCAACAAATTTATGTTTATTCATATGTAAATCATCTGCAAGGACAAAACAAAGCGTGATTATCGTTGCTCTCAAAACATGCCTAGAAGTAAAATAGGGAATCTGTATATATATATATGAAATGTCACTTCTGCATCGACCTGACGACTATATTGGTTTCACACCAAGTTGTCCCCCCCATATTTTACAACAAAATGCTGCCCATCAGTATTCCCTTTAAGATTTTTGTAAGTCGGCTGGTGTCCAGAAAGTGCTGACAAGATCAAAAGAAACTTGGCGCCCTTTGTATATTTTCCTAAAATGCGTACATTTTCAACGAAAAACTTTTCATCAACCAGTTTTGGTGAATGACCAAAAAAATAAAAAATGGTCTTCACTTTTTCCAACATTTTTATTGCAAACGTACTTGAATCAATGAAAAGCTTTATTTAAAAAAAATACAAACATTGATTAAAGATTAAACCATTAATCAGCATCAACGCATGATTCTTATGTTAAGTTTAATGAAAATATACTTAAATCAAGTTGGTATAACACCAACTGATGTTAAATTTCACCTGTCAAACTGTTTTGTCACTTCGCTGCAACATCAAAGGGAGTTTGCATAACACCAGCTAGTGACATTTTGCCTGCCTGTATAATAATTTAAACAAACAAATGTTATCGTTTTTTTATGTACAGAAATGTCACAACCGAAATGTCTCCAGACCGAAAAGTCAGTACCCCTCAGAAATATTGACAAATTATTTAACCCAAATTTGGAACCCTGCCATATGCTGTACCATTCCAGGTCAAGACTGGATCTGACAATAATGATGATGAAAGGGTCATTCTACTCTCCCCTACCCAAATCCCTGACTGCACCGGCCCATGGTCAGTTGCAATACCCTGCACTGAACCGATTAAAGAAAGTTAATTTCAAACAAAAAAGATTTGGTACAAATCACTATGGCAATCACTGAATCGACACGGCACTAGACGTATACAGACTCATCTGAAACTAAAACATCATAAATCACATGTGATAAGCAACGATGAAATATGATGTTCTTCCGGGTCAAAATATTCGTTTGTGGCTGACATGCGTTTGAAGTCCGATGCGCGGCAGTTCTTCAAAGAAACCCAGTGTTTATAGGAAAGCTGCATGTTTTTTGTATCTTTTTCTTTGGCCATTATTTTCATTATAAAGCTCCATAAGCTTGTCAGATTTTCAACCGGGTGTTTTTTTGCTGCTACAGTGCATCAATTTATCCAGTTTCCATGTTTAATCTGTTCCTAAACGACACTAGAATTTCATGTATTTAGCCGACTGCAGAAGTGCCAGGTGTCTAGCTGTCCTGAATAAAATTTACAAAACTCAGTTTAGTTTTAATGATGTTCATCAAAGAGAAGCCTCTCTCAGCTCCAGCACTGTTGGCTGCAGAAGTTGTCAAAATTGCAACCAAAACTCTATAACCAGAATATTGCCCCCTCTTCTACAGCTTAATCCGACGCTAATAAATACTTGCTGACCTTCAAAAAAGAGTACAATTTCGCACTTGAAAGTTTTCAAACCAACATCAATGACGCGTGGAGACTTGAAGAAAGACTGGTGAGGACTGACATCTAACTGCTTTTCATAATAGTCTATTTGCAATCCATGAATGTTTGCAACCGCACTGAAATACCATTTGACAGAATTCTGTAAAGGGGTATAAAAGCGATTTTCAAACAACAAACGAATTTTGCTTAGTCTGTCTCTTTTTTCCTAAGATTGATTTCGTGGCTAGCAGCTAAATCCTGCGTCCAAAATCTGAAAATGGTTTGTAGCGTAATGTCTGAAGTATGACTGAGCTAGAAGTATGTTGGTTAGCACTATGACATAGCCTAAGCAACAAACATTCCTAACCCACTAGCTGTGCCACAAGAATAAAAACAACTATTATGTAATTAACAGCTAACGCCCAGTCGCCACGTGTACTTAAAATATTTTTTACATCTGCATGCAAAGTTGTAAAAAATTCCAAAACCTAATTGAAAGTGTTTATCAGATTTAGACAGTGATCCCAACTACCAACAAACCTTTGTTGTTTCCTTGCTTAAGGTGAAAAATATTTAATTGGCTTAGATTTTTAGTGCTCATGCGCGATGTAGAATCTAAAAAGTTAGGATCACAACTCATTCTTACAAATAATTTAATTCTAGATTAGCCTATATCAAAATTGTTATAAGATTCTATGAAAAAAACTCGCCTCTACGTGCGATTTCTCTTGATAAATATCGTGAAGTTCAACGTGTTTTTGAACATTGCGCAATTCCACCATGTGCAGGAATTATTTTTCTTTTGGCCAAAACGCTTTTCAGCCACGTTGCTGTTCCTGTATAATCTTAATTAATGCAGCAGATGGTCAAACATTAGACACATACAGTAGCTTTTTATGTAGTAGCGTTGATCAAAGCTAAATAAAATCGATATTCAAACAGACCTTCTCTAAAGACTTCTGAAATAAATGATTTGCTGTTTGCATAACCTACATCATTCAATACTACATAAAATTGTTAGAACTGCTAAGAAATCAAGTTTGGATCCCCTGCGTATTGTAGACATAAACTCAGCTTTTTTGTAGGCCTATCATAAACTCTTGGGGGTAACTGTTCAAAGGGAACAATCTTACAACATCATAGCAGTGAAAATAAGAATGTGCCCGCTCACAGAACTGTTACTGAGTATATTGTTTTGACAAATCACGTAGCCTGCATGTACTCTCATATACCTTTTATGACTCCAAACGTACAAAAGGCGGATGTCGCCGCAAGCGAAAAGTGTGCAAATAGCGTACGGCAGACTATTGCAGTCATTAATTTATAAAAATACGCCCGAGCGTAATTTCATTAGCCTTTCGTTAAGGCGGAGATCACTGATGAGTGCCCAAATACCAAACAAACCATTTCAGTCAGAATCAAAAAAGGCCCGCAACAACAAACAATGTGCGAAGATTGGAAAAATATGTTCAAAACATTTTGAAAAACCAGAACAATCAAGAAATTAGCTCCTTTCGTAAATCGTCTAAAAGTAATGACAACAGTCATCAGATTTTATCATTTTGTGATGAACAAACTTCACAAAATGTGTCAAAAACGTTAAACGTCTTTTCCAACTGCGACAAGGTTAACTTCAGGTGTCGACTATCAGGCTACAGTTTGTTTTTCTTGTGGTGTAGGGTCACCAACGATCATGATCTTGTTTACACTCTCTCCAACAACTGTCGCCTACATCAAGCCACAACGCACATGCAAATCATCCACATTAGATGAGATAACTTATCTTGTGTAGCCCACTGCCTGAAAGATTTATTTGTGAGAAAGCAACAGCACCGCCACAGACAGAAAACAATATCCAGATATAGAAGAGCACTCTGCACAACCGTTTTAGGCCTATTTTCCTGCTTAAAAATTCTAGGCATATTTAGCTTAACTGCACACATTGGTTCTAAACCAGCTAATTCCAACCCGCACCCTGGATGATGCCCAGTCGAAGGTTTTGTGCGGCCCAGTTTTGGTTTTTGCTGTAGTAGAAGTGTCCTATATACTGACAATCTGTCCTTATTTTGACAACCTTGAATTTGACATTTGGGGCGGCAATAGCTCAGTGGAAAAGTGTCCGCCTCTCAATTGGAAGGTTGGGTGTTCGATCTACAGCCACTGAGTGAATTGCCGTAGCGCTCCTTGGGTAAGAGTGTTTGCCTCAACCATCCCGGTAAGAAGCACAATTCAGGCTTCAGCCTGCCGCCAATTGCCGTCACCAAATTAACAAAAAAAATTTGACATCTTTGGTGCAGGTCATCTTCAGTACCACTTTATCACATCTGTTACCAATTGCAGTTAGGATTCGACGCTTTCAGTACATTGGCTTAAGCTAAATTTAATTGGCTAAGATCAAAGAAAGCCACTGAATGTGCGGCCCTCATTAATATGTCACTCAATGTGTGGCCCTAGTAATTTTTGGCTCATTAAGCCATTTGGATTGGACATAGCTGTTCTAAACGATACGTCAAAATCTATTGACAGAAATCTCTTCTCCCAGCCTTTCGACTATTTACACTGACTTGATTGACACATGTTTTTTAGCCTAATTTCGGAAACAAGCACTAACTTTGTTAGGAATTTACTGCATGTGCAAGTTAACTGTTTTTTGAAACAAGTGCGTCATAGCTATATCTCGCCAAGCTTAGATATTAATTATGATTATCAATTTTTTTAATCATTGCTTCTTGCCGCCTCTTACAGGTTTGTTTACTTTCATACTTGATACATCACAAATGATCGTGAAATTTTGCCGTCAAACTTTGTGGCCTCAGCCATTTACCAGCCATGTGATCAGATATGAGCTGAACCTGGAACTTGATAACAGTTGTGATAAGCCAGACAAAAAACAAGTTTTACTGTCTGTCAAAGGTGCATTACACTTAGAATACAAGCAGAAGTTAGGACAAAGTCCTGTATATGAACGACTCAGCTTAATTTTGCAACGCAACTTACCTTAGGTCAATATTCACAAAATCTGTTCACTCTTTCGAAGTTCAGATATTACAAAACATGTCTGAGGTGCCAGTCCAAGACTTGTTTGAAAGTGCTTCGCATAAAGTCACAATTTGTGGGTGCACTCGCAGCCCAAATGTGTTCAGATTCAAAGCATTCTTACAAAATGTGAAAGTCAAGAACTTCACAATGTGTCCCAACAACACAGCAAAAATTCATGGGCGCGCAAAATTGTAAAACGTGCCCAAAGCACTTTTACAAAATGTTGAAGTCAAGAATGTCTGTTTGCGCGACACACAAATCGTGAAATTGCACCCAAAACTTTTTCTGTAAATCTTGCAGCTGGAACACTTCTGAAATGCGTCTGAATTTCACAGGAAACAGCTTTTTTTTGTACGCATAAATCGGGAAAATGTGCCCAAAACGTTTTTATAAACTTGCAAGCGGATAATTTCCCAACTATGTCTGAAGTTTTTTTCGTGGCTCACTGTTGTATATCCATGCTGTGACCTGTGAATGGCTTAAATCGTCAAAATATATTCTGCTCATCTTTGAAAAAGTAACGAAATTGTGCTTTGTGAAAATTTCTTTTGTGAAGGAAATTGCGTCCAAATTTGCAAGTGCCAATTTTCAAAATTTTTGTCGGCTGGCGTCCAAAAAAAGTGCAGAAAGTGCCTGTTTTTTTCGGCTTAGAGGGAACACTGCCGCCCATGCTTGTGACGATCCATATGGTTGATATCATGTGTAATCAAACATACTCTTCATATTCTTATCCTAGTATTGCTAACTGCCTGTGTTACTAATCATTGTTCACAGTTCATTTTGTGTTGCCAATGACAACATGTCTTCAATAAACTCTGTGCCAAGTGGTGCTTACTCTTGGGCAAATTAATTAAGTTAACCTTTGGAAATTAAATGTTTCTTCATTTCTGATTGATCTTGCAAACATATCATGCCTATAGTTTTTAACTATGAGATTTTGTAGCTACACACAACTAGTTTATACCTAGCGTAACTGTGAATCTTTTCTTGCTGCCTATTAATTCAAGTGTTAGCCTATTTAGCATTATGTCTTATGTTATGTCCACAATCCCTGTGTTTTTATGAAGTGGCCATTTGTTTAGAAGTATGTGTCTTGTTATTGCAGGGGTTGCCAACCAGTCACAGACCAAGAGTCACATTTCTTACAGTGTTACAGGAAAGAGCCGCATCATACACATGATGGGCACACATGAACGTAACCCCATCGCTTCCTCACTTCGCACATACTTTTGCTTAGCTAGATTTATTGTAAATGCCACACACCATCAACATGGTAATGACAAAACTTCACAAGGCATTTGATTTATTGTTGTGCATATTATTTAGTAGTACTTCTGGTATATAATTACGTAAAAGCTGCATGAAACCAAGCAAAGAGCCACATGTGGCTCACGAGCCGTGGTTGGCCACCCCATTGCTATTGCATTCAGTGTCAAGTGTTAAGACATGCATTAAGGAGGGAAACTTTCAGAGCTAACGCTTTAAAGTTAAAGCAATTAAAATTCAATTAAATCAATTTGTTAATCAAATACAAATATTGATATACTTGAAACTTAGATGTGCTTTTAGATATTTGAGTGAAATTCAAGTTGCAATTTACATTAACTATTTGTGCATTTTGATTTTTTTGATATTAAAGTTTACATGATGAATCCATAAGAATATTGTGACATTGGTTGTTAGAAATGTCACATGTTTTTTTCTTTAAATATGTGGTTTTATTCCAAAGAATTTGATACATTCATGCACATTCAAAATCAGTGGCCCAAAGTATTATTTTGGAAGTAAACTACATGCCAGTAATCCATTCAAAAAATTCAATCATTTTTAAGTTTTAATATTGAAGTTAACTTAGTAATACTTACAAAGATTCTAAAAAATAGAAGAATGCATCATCCGTATAATTGAGAAAATAATTTTGTACCTTGTACTAATCATGGATTTTTCAACATAATTCCAGGCAACTATTAAAACATTGAAAAGACGTCAGAAACACAGAATTGTCATAAGTGGTGTGCTATATTAAACAGGAGGTGCGTTTGTTTTAGTATCACCCAGAGTATAATATTTGACTTCTATGCATGAAAGATCAAAGTTGAAGTTGTAACAAAAATTCACTTTGTGTGTAGCGATATCTTTAAAACTAAGTTTTGAAATCAAGCATCGAGACAAGTAGTGAAAAGGATCCAAGCAAAATACTTGATATTTGTACTGCTTAACTTGAATCATTACAAAGGATACCATTGCAGATAAAAATGGCTCAAATAGTATGGAGTTTTATAAGAGTTTAATTCCATCGTTTTGATCGATTCCATTGTTGTTTAAAAACACAGCTGTTTCATTTTTGATATAATAACATGGAAATCAGGAATTCTTGATACCACAATCATTTGGGTTCTTTCTTTAAGGCACAACTGATTTCTGTATTTTGTTTTGAAGTTATGATACTTAAAAATCTTTATTCACACAAGTAAATTAATGCAAAAGATAGTTATTTTTTTTAGTGTGCAATTCTAAAGGGTTTTGCATTTTTTTTTTATCCAAAAAGGTGAAAGATTTAAGTTGTGAAATACCATGTGCTTTTCGATGTTTGAAAGGTATTAAAAATGAATTTTAATGCCAAAAGAGCAAGTTCTTAACTGCATATCATAAAGTTTACTCTCAACAGATTTCATAACCAGCTGATTTCAGTGTTTGATTCACAGGTTTGTTTCACGTATTGGTAGTGGTTTATCATTCATGAACATGAGTAGAAGCTTGGAGACAAGCTCTAGCTTTTGATTTATCAGAGAACATGAACTTTAATGACAACTGTGCATCTGCTCAACAGTAAGTATATAGCATGTGAACTTTGTACAAGATAAACATGTTTTTACCTAGCTCTTATTTTGTGTACAAATTCAGTTTTTTGCTGATTGTTTATACAACAATAAGTCTGTTGAAGCAGGTTTTACATGGTAAAAAATATATCTTATTTCTGGATATTGATGCATCTTAATTTTACTTTCCAGGCAATGTCTATTTTTCTTCATGGGGCAAAAGTTATTTTGCCTTTATATGAAAGCGATTCGTTGAAATGGTCACATAACAAGCTCAGAAAGAATGATCTGCTCCGTTGACAGCTTAGTTAGACATGCACAGATGAGTATTGTCATGGTTTCAATGCCAGCAAGCTGTTAGTGGCTTTTATACCTTAAGCTCCAAATCTAAAACCTTAAACCCTTAACGTAAAATCCTAAACCTTAACCCTTTCAGTCCCACAAAAGCCCCAAATCTTGCAGAGCTTTGCAATCCTATAACTCGCCAGGTGATTGAGCTAGAGAGCTATCCAAACCATCCACGGATTCAGCAAGTCTTGTAGTCAAAGTCGAAAAAAAAAGTTTTTTGTTTTCAATAGGGGGATTTCTGGAGGTGACGTCACAAAGAAGGCATGTTTTGGAAATTTTGGCCGGCCCTGGGCCCCAACCCATTGACCCACTCTATTGGCTCAAAGTTTTGTTGAAAACTAGGTCAAAATCCGCTTCTATAGAGCCCTGGATTGACTTTGCTGGCATATCTGTAGCCAAAATTATAATTCAAAACTTTTCAGAAGAGACATAATTTGCCTTTTCAATGCAAATTTTGGCCAGCCATAACTCGGCAGCAGATTGAGCTAGAGAGCTGTTCAAACCCCGTAATGACTAGTGGCGTTGTGTAGTTTAGAATAAAAAAATTTTTTTTAAAATTTGGTCGGGGGCTTTTGGGCCAGTGGGATCATGACAGGGGCATGTGTTTTGGTTAAATATATGATGTCATCATCCGATCTCATGCGCCAATATTTTGGCTCGCAGTATTTTTGGATTCTAGAGCAGAATACGCGTTTTAGAGCCCTTGATTGAGTTTCTAGCGTTTCTGGTTCAAAAGTTAGGCCAAAAAACAGCTAATTGGTAAGGGGTTTTTCTCAATACTTTTGGGGGATTTCCCAAATTAATTTTTTTGGCCCTAATCTTAGAACCAGGAACGCCAAAAACCAGTTCGGACCCTTCAAAGTCCTGAGTAGTAACCAAAAAACAGCCGAACTCTAAAAAAAATTTTATGTCATATAAATGGCTCCTGCGGGTCTTAAATAGAGTTTGGGCAAAAATGCTGATGACAGCAAAAAATAACGTAAACATCCTATCATTATATAAGCATTAAAAAGACGGACATCCTAAACTGAAACGTTTTTTATTTTATTGCAAACTACATACCTTCATGAGTCTTTAGAGGGTTTGAACAGCTCTCTAGCCCAATCTGAGGGCAAGTTATTGCCTGCGGTGAAATGACCCCAAGAGTGACTTTTAAGGGAGCAAAATTTTGGTCAATTTTTGGTCTATGAGCCATAATCTTTCCTCCTGATTTGCTAGAAAGTCAATCAAAGGCTCTGTAGATGCGGATTTTGACCTAGTTTTCAACTAAAGTTTGAGTCCAAAAATGGCCCATTGGGACGGCACCCAGGGCCAGGCAAAGATGGCCAAAACAACACAAAAACACCCGTACTTGTGACGTTCCCCCCAGAAAAGCTCAAACCAACAACGAAAATTTTTTTTTTTTCGATTTTGACTACAAGACTTGCTGAATCTGTAGAGAGTTTGAACAGCTCTATAGCTCAATCGCCTGGCGAGTTATAGGATTGCAAATCTCTGCAAGAAAAGTGATGCACGCGGACTGAAAGGGTAAACCCTGAACCTAAATCTAAAACCCTAACCTAAAACCCTAACCTAAAACCCTAACCTAAAACCCTAACCTAAAACCCTAACCTAAAACCTTAACCTAAAACCCTAACTTGAAACCCTAACTTAAAACCCTAACTTAAAACCCTAACTTAAAACCCAAACTTAAAACCCAAACTTAAAACCCAAACTTAAAACCCAAACTTAAAACCCAAACTTAAAACCCAAACTTAAAACCCAAACTTAAAACCCAAACTTAAAACCCAAACTTAAAAC
>Ga0210059_1013378_pt1 | contig 12283 bp, 11 predicted proteins | sample Ectturendosymbi2_FD_188042 | JGI IMG/M metagenome (GOLD analysis project Ga0210059, IMG submission 188042) | Ecteinascidia turbinata endosymbiont from Florida, USA - Sample 2 (SPAdes) (version 2) | ecosystem: Host-associated > Tunicates > Ascidians > Unclassified | place: Key West, Florida...
ACACCCTTCCATATCGATCCAGCATGTAGGTCTAATTTTGTGAAAAGCCAGGAATGGCGTCCTGATAATTGGTCGACATTAGTGGAACAAAAACAACAACAAAAAATTCAAGGATATGAATTGATATATTTATTTTGGCCACGTATTCCAATATTCCACATTCCACATATAAATCCATCGTGGCAAGATTTTTATGATATACATTCATACCATTCGACAAACATACTCATGCTATTCCCATACATTTTAACCTTCTTTTTTGAGAAATACCAATGGGTTTCATGGAAACTATTCTTTGACAATAGATCCTATCCTAGACAAGAGACTGAGCCCTGTTATATATTACTAAAAGACATGCCCACCATTCGATCAGTAGAAGTAAATCATAATATTGGTAGTGATGTAAATGCATCTACTCTAGAAGAATGTAACTTTCGAAAGAAAATACAAATTATTACCATATAAGATTCAGAAGTCCAAATTCGAATTCCAGCTGGACCAATTTATGATATCAGACCAGCTATATTGAAGGAAAATCACTATCATGATCGTTTATATTTCCAATGGTATTGGAGTATATCAGACTGACCACATAATTGGATAGTGATACATATGAGATATGGGCAGTTAAGACAACGAGAAACTACTGTTTGGTGGATACTTGACCGAGAAAAGACTATCATAACTTATAGTAAATATTACATTATGCCACCGTCCCTACGACAAAAAATTCTATATTTTCTTATTGGCGCTCACACACACACTGTGAAAACAATCAATTGACTTTGAGAGCATCCCACGGATGTGATTTGGAAAGTACCATCACTTTAGAACCAAGAACTTCAACTCAACGTTGGTCATATCATGCTAGCCCATCACAATGTTCCGATAATGAAAATCACACTTATTGAACACGCACTTTGGTTAGATTAGAAAAAGTGCTGTTACAATTATCTACGAACATCACGAATTGGGAAGATCAGCTGCAATATGAGCCTTTTTGCAAAGTATATCATCAAGGGTTAGAGCCTAGATATGATATATCTCGATACTATCAGCAACTTATTCAGTCAAGCCAAATCGGAAATTTTTAACATTAAATGGTTTTCTCTGCATTCCATGCATTCAGCAAATGGAAATCTTATTCATGCGTCGAGACAGTTTAATTTCTCTTACTTGGAAAATCAAACCCAGCAGATGTTATTACAGTTTGACCAGCAGAATAACTTCACTATGGAAATGGTTAAGAATTATAATTATTATCAAATGCAAGTACGACATTTTGATTCGCTACTCTTACGTTTGATGTACTAACCGGAATCAGTTACTGACGAAAATGATCGCACACGTCTATTTCAAACAATGACGGTATTGAGCAAATAAAGTTAGTACTGCCGAACGGAACCAAGCATCGATAAGATCAATTATAAAACGCCAAGTTCATGTATTAAGAAGTGATCTGGAACGTTACTATGTTATAAAAATTATTCAACATTCCCTATCAACCCTGGACACAATTACTGAATTACATCAAGATGTCATCTATGAACATCAGTTTCGTAATGGAAAAATTATCAGCTCTCCTAAGTTTAGGATTGTTGATCCTACCACCACTACGGAGGAGTTAACCACTACACAAACTATACTACCACAACTACTATGACGGAACAAGCAATGACGGAAACAAGCAAAGTTTACGGAACATGCAAAGTTTATCTAAGACACGACGGAACAAGCAAAGTTTATCTAAGACAACAGAAATAACAACAACTACGATTTCCACTACCACTCAACCTGAAATTGATTGGGAAGAAGTAAATGAACTGGATGAAAAGGAATCTGAAAGGGATACAGGAATTTTTACACCTATACTTTTAAATATCGTGAATACTTTAATGACCGTTGGTTTAACTATAATTTATGGAGTTTATCAGATATGTATCTCTTCTAACTCTACTATACTTAATAATGTGGTTCCTATTAATTCTTATGTAAAATATTTTGTGTCTATGTCTATTCTATAAATGTGACTTTGTTTGCTTCCGTAATGTTTTAACCTATGTTTTTCTCTAGAAACTATTCTAATAGGATTTATTGAATTAAATAAGTAATCAAGTAGCGACTTAATAAATGAAATTGATGACGAGAAGAAAGCTGTTTTTGAAAACTTTTTGGAAAAAGGAATAAAAACACCTGCTTACCTCAGAAGAAATTGATTACGTGCTTCTGGAGATCTTGGTGACAATCAAGTCGACTTTGGTTTTATAGTTATACACAAAACAACGGTGGAAGAGTAAAATGGATCTGATTGGGCGACTTGTGACTGAATACATCTGTCGAAACTGTTGCCATGACAGACCTTAACGCGACGCTAAACTGCTGTCTTGTCTAGAGTATTTACTTTCAGCTGGTCTATCGTACATGGGCCAACCCCTCTTTCATTCTGGATCCCCAGATCTTATTCCTGTCAACCCTAGGAACATCTATCTTAACAAACAAAAAGCCAATAACTTTTGGCATTTTAGCAACATTAAAGACAAGCCCTAGTTGGCAATTAAAATATCGAACGTGATTCCGTAAGATACTCTCCTAACAATAGCATTTTAAAACTAATTGATTAATGTTATGTAGCAAGCAGACTCTTATTGAATAGAATAGAACGCTGAGAAACTATTCATGTCATAGACCATCTCATCCATAAGAGAGAATAACTTCGACCATGATTACAAAACCTGAACTCTCATTAACGAAGCAATTAAATATGAAAATAGTATAAAATCTTATGTTTAACGGTGTGATAATATCCTAACGATTACTGTAACAATTAGCTTTGAAAAGCATTGATGATTAATGCCCTATCTGTAGCACTTTCATTGGACACACATAGGGAATGTATAAACGAATTAAGTAAACACGGAATGAATGAGAAGATAATCTTGTTTGGAATTTTTTGACCAATTTTTGGATGTTATTTCTTTTCGGAGATGTGAAATTTTGTTCCTCTTTTGAATATAGGGGAATGAGAAATGTAGTTAGATTTCGTAATTGTCGTTATTAATATATTATTAAAATCTATTTTTGATTTAGTGTTTTTCGATCCAGAGCCACAACGTTAGTGTGAAAATTGACTCTCATTTTAAAAAATTGAACCTTTCCCACATACAATTAAACCTTTTTGGTTATAGATATTTAGTGATTGTAAATTTCTGCCATTTCCAATTTTTTGTAGTACCTATAGTAGTGCCTGGAGTGATTGTCTGTCCCATAACATTAAGGAATTATGATTAGTGGTGGAGACAGGAAGCAAATATTTCTTAATCCAAAACCGTCCTTGAAAAGAGATGTGCATTAATTTGCCGATTCCGACAAATCCGATAGTGCATGATGATGTTATCGTAAAGGTTTCGGACTTTTCGTAAAGGTTTCGGACTTTTCACAATTTTGATAAAGGTGACATGTAATTTCAGCGGATGCTCAGAAATTGTGTTATTGCTTCTTGCCCTCGCCATCACTGTTGTCTTCACTTTTATTCAGTTATTTTTGGACGAGGATTACGTATAGTGAGCTAGGTGCACAAATTATTTCAAATTTACACATTACTATTAATAAGGTCACACTCCTCTGGTTTGGGGAATTTCCATCGTTTGAAATTATTAATATATTGTTGTACGATGATGAAAAATGAGTATCCTACTCGTCGGATACTCGATCTCAAGTAGGAGGAGTTAAACCTTACCCTCTGCTTGTAACTACAGTGGTTTTGTCCCTCACGATTCCTATCTTCCTCGGAACCGGACCGTAGGAATAAGGTGTGAGGATCTGATTCCTAAAACAAGAGGAGACTTATGATTTTTATATTTGCTCACAAGACACTATAGTGCATTTTTAAATACGATCGTTTACAGAGGTTATGAGATTTTGTAGGGATAAAAAGATTTCCTACTTTGATTTCTAATAATTATATAATAAAAGAGTGAATAAGATGAGGACGATGTTGAGCGGTAAAATAGGAAGAAGTGATAGACTCTTTAGTCCAATGTACGACACTGATGTCCCGTGGCTGTGAAGGACTATTGTTCTAAATTTTAACTTATCAATCATGACAATTTGCCGATTCTTGTGAATCTGCAGGTATCATGCCTACGATGTCACATGTTAAGACAGCTTATGGTATTTGCTGTAGAATTCATACCTATGATACCGAATGTAAAGGCAGTCTATAGGATTTTCGGACTTCTCGCAATCATGTACTTGGGCCCATGCAGATTGTGTTCACCCTTCCTCTATGTTCTGCCGACCACGTTATCTTCATCCTCATTAAAGCACCATGTTACTGTTTCTGTTATATTTTTTGTGACAGACATTCACTCCATGTCGACCATGAATTTCATTAGGAAAGGTTTAGCAAAAATTATTTACTTTATCAATTGACGAAAATTAATTGACATTTTAGTGGCTATATGGTTTGAGGAGAGTGGAAGGGCACACCAAATATTATTTGTGTGCATGCTATGACAAAACAGAAAATATTTTCTTGAATGCTAACAATGATTACTGTGAAAGTGATTTTGGAAAACTTTTCTGATCTGCAAATGGTCTGACGGTATTAGGGAACTCGTCACTTGCTTTTACCGTGGGGCCAGGCATGGAGATTTCTTTGGTGATGCTTAGAGATCTTCTTGCTAAAAGATCGGGAGACCATCAATAAAAAACCCTTCAACCCAATTTGGAACTCCCGAATAAACAGTTGAAATTTTATTGAAAAACCCTTGCAAATAACGACACCACCCTTCGCGAAGAATAATCTAAATAGGACGTGAATAAAATTAATTAATAATCATCGAAACCAAGAAAAATACTATAAGATAGAATAACAACGTTCCTCCGTTACAGGATAAATAGGCTTGTATAAGAAAAATGAATACTGAATGCCAGGCAGATTTGCAACAACAGTGTTATGAAAAGAAAGCATACGAAGATTTGAAGAAGAAATACGAGAATTAGAAGCAGAAATTGATAATCTGAAGGAAGCAAACGAGACGTCTGAACTCATAGAGGACAGAAAATCGTCTTGGGAGTTAAGGAAACAATTATTGCGAGAAACATATCCGATCCAAATGCACACACTGGTTGCCTCATACGATCGGGAGGAAAGACAGAGTCGACATTCAGGGAAGGCTCGCACCTCTTCTTCCTCTGAAGAAGGATCTCAAGATCAGAAGAGTATTAATAAAGCGTATTAATAAAGCGTATGCTATAGAAAAGGTTTACGCCCGTAAACATAGTAATTTATGATTTATAATAAAAGACCCATTATCTATTGCTTGGGATAAATCCCAGCGACGTTTCATATTAATGTGTCCGTATCATTTTAAAGCGGACAAACCCTTGCATAAAATAAAAACTAACTTATTTTTATATTTACTTGGAATATCAATTTTGGACAAAAAGGGGATTTCATTTCTCTTCCTGCCCGCACAACAATGGGCCGGAATGCTCCGTGTATTTCACATTAATACTAGCAGTGGTTTGACTCTATATTTTACCAAGAAGCCAAGCCTGGAGCAGATTATAATACCCAAAGGAAAGCTCCTGGGTATCTTTATGCCATTGCCCAACTCCAGGAATAATATTCTCATTAATCAACGAATCTAGCACCCAGTAGTTTTGTACATCATAGTGTAAAGCTTTAGTAATAGAATAGTTTAATTTATGGAGTACCAGTTCTTTATAGAACACAGCTCATGCCTCGGCTGTGCTGTAAGATTATTACAAGAAGAAATCCTGTTTGAAATATAAATTCTACAAGCACAAACTATGATTCTTATACAGTCCTGCTAAGCTAAGGCACAGGACGTGAATTATTATATATCGTTTCCCTTGTCCTTCTTGTAAATAAATCATAAAAAGGACTCTCTTTATGCAATTACTACTTCGATAACAGTATAAATACAAAGGAGGTTGAAACAAGCTCAAAAAGCAAGAAGAAACGAAGTAACAAAATTATTTAGTAATTGTTAGAAGCGTGTGTTGACATTTTATGAAAATTATTTGTTTTTGCAGAAAAACAACAGCAATGAATAGTGAATGTAAAAGGAAAAAATTGACCTGCACTTGTTCGGAGTCTGATACTGAATTGTCATCCCTATGCGAGGGCGAAACTACATGCACCCAACAAAATGATTACACTGATGCACTAACTTCAATAACCGTCGAAAAGCAAAGTGAGAGACAAAACGCTCATGATGAAGAAGAGAAAAACGGCTTAAACAACTTTAAATATTGTGGCAAGAATGAATCACAAAGCGATCTCTGGTTAAATCAACGGATACCTACAAAATATTCAATTTCGGAAACGAAAGATCTGTTGGAAGACTTACAGGAAACACTTAGTGGAAGTCAAGACTATACTCAGAATGACCCAGAGTCCTCATCAACCGTCTCAAACGATGGAAATCTGAAAGAAAATTTACAAAAATTCATTATAGAACAAATTTCAGAAATTCGAGGTAAACCAACCTCGAAGGTGAGCGATAATCAGATGATAGGGATAATGATAGCTTTAAATAAGGAATTTCAAATTTCCCTACGGGAAGATATAAAGGAATAGAAAAAGGTCTACACAAATTGCATCAAAAATTTGACTGTTTTTGTTCACTTCTTAGTGATCTTTTAAAAATATTACATCCCAAAATTAATTCCAAATCTTTTGAACAAAGCATGAACTCAGAAGAATTGTACTTGACCCCTTTAAGTTTAATTGCAGTGACCAGTGTTTTTGCTGAATGTACATCTAATAATCCTAATTTTAAAAGGACTCTCATGACCAAAGATCTTTCTCAGACTCGATGTTATAATTGCAACAAAATCAGTCATATTGCTAAATTTTTTCGTAAGAGGAAATGCAATTTCACCACAAGCAGGTTTGAAAATAACTTTTACACATATCTCAAAACCCCTTCTCAAATGATCATAACCTCTAGTATTATATGAGCCGAATTAATTAATCTCATTTATCATGGACTCCTAAAATCCTTTCAGGTTACTTTTTAAGTTATTAGACTTTCACCTCTTCATTGTATATAAACAAATACTTGTTATCAAACTTGACTTTACATCTCACCTGATTCCTTGAGAATAGTAATAGATTAATGATCAATCTTCGCAAAAAGATTGTTGTAAATAAATTTGAAAACGTCCCTATTTGATGATAAAACCTTCTGAATTAAAAACCTTAGATATCCTAAATGGTAACATAATTTGGCCTAAAATCAAAAATGCGACCTAAATATTTTGATAACGTCTGCCAGGAACCATGTACCTGAATAAAAAATTATGGCAAGTATATTAAACAATGAGTGTTCCAATAGTGCGGAACAAAGAGTCAATAATAATCAAAAGATGTCACCAAAAATCTAAAGTGTATATGCATAACAATGTGCATTATTCTCACTAGGGAGATTTTTGTGTAAAGGATTATGAAAGGAAGTCTTCTTTTAGGACTTCGAAAAAATGAGTATTGTCAGCAGGTAACATTCATTGACGATCAATTTTTGCAAAATATAAATTAAAACCTCTTGATGTATAGATTTCGTGATGCCTTTTGTGATCACCACTGAAAAATACAGACCTTAAATAGCGATCAAAATCTTGAAGAACCAATCATTACACCCTGGAGATATGGAAATGAAGATTATGTCTAATAGGAAAATTCACGAAAATTGAATTTTGAAAGAAATCTTTTTATTGATTGTCGGACCATGAATTGAAATGTGAAGAAATGTATTAAGTTGCAACTTCAGCTTCATAATCTTCATAGTAGAAACCATCAAGCATTTTAGAACTACTAGAGCAAACGTTGACAAAAGACTGTGCCTGAAACTGATTAACGAAGTTCACATTTCAGTAATATAGACCACCTCACCAGATGGAACAAAAACCCTGATGAACAAAGTTATGTAAAACTTAAACTCACCATGTTCTCGGAGCTGGAAAGAGGTCCTTAGAAAACACAGACAGCACCCTAGATGGGAAAGATTGATTAAGCCAATATTTCCGTTTCATAAGCTCTATAAAAAGGACATAGCCAGACAAAATAATTATTGTGGTTAAGGAGCAAACGAAATTCTCCCAACACTTAGATAGTGTTGAAAAACAGTTATCTGATAAAAATCTGAGCCTAACTTTTGGATTGTGAAACGAACCTTATTTTGTTACACGAGTATTATGTGTTGGGAAACTGCCGTGTATATAAGGGGCAACATGTTTTGATGACATACCCCTAAGTTGTAAAAGAAGGTTATTTTGCAAAACTGTTCTGCAACGTTTCAGAAGTATAATGTTCCAACTTTCTTCCACATGTGTACGTGCTTGATTTGGGTTATATAAATACATGACTCAACTATTACAACTCACTGAAAGTGTCATGTGCCTATCATTAATAGATCCTCTGATAAATCAGATGCTCATTGAAATTTAAAATAATTGCCATAAGGATTAATGTTCTACTTTCGATGACACCAATGACAGGAATATCTACGGAAATCATCGCATCTGACGTGAATTTTGAAAGTCTCTTAAACGACTTTATCTTATATTCCGAATACCGACGTTATAACAATTTTTATTTGCAAAAAGTCATTTTTCAGAAAATGAGTCACGAGAAACATCATCAAAGAATAGTCCACGTAATGACGATTTATAATGTGAACAATATCTTTTAATCCACTTCTTTTATTCCCCATATCAAGACAATCCCGAATACACTTTTTGAAAAACAACATCGATTCCTGTGCGAACTCGTGAATGAATCTTCACAGGGCATCGCAGGGTCATCAGAGGACCTTATTTTCTACGGTCGCCGACAACCCAAAAACAAGATTTGAAACGGATTCATCCTTCTTCAACAAAGGAGGAGACCAACTCTATTGTTTCCATGTAAAGAACACTCTCCAGAAAAGAAATGTTACATATTACTAAGGAAATCGAGTTTTCAGCTTCTTCATTGACTTTATGCATTTCACCCTTCTATAAAGATACCTGACATCTTCAATTAAACAGAGTGGAAAGGAATGTTGAGTTCGTTTCGGCTCCTCAACATGAAACGTCTTGTGATCCTGGCATAACAACGAAAGAAGACTTCGATTATCTAATATAATAAAAGAGTTCAAGTGGGAAGTATTGACGAGTTCATGAAGGGTCAAACGATGTTGAACATTGAAAAACGGATAAAAACATTAACGCTATTAGAACCTTATTATGTGCATTTATCTGGTATATTAAGAAATTGTATTTTGCATATTTATTATAAGTCAAATTCAGGAAGAGAGTAATCCGCAATAACTTAAAATTCAATTATAATAATATCCACATCAAAAACCTTAACAAAATTCACGATCTAATCGATAATCACTGAAGTGTAAAATTTCATTCTTGAAATCAGAATTACTGTAAAAAATGCGATCGAACTTAAAACCCAGGGCGTTATGTGTTGTGTTTTCCTCTCGACCTGAATATCACTAGTCAATCAGTTGATCTCGTGGACTTACCAGTGTCAACACTGAAACCAAAAGTGGAGATACTTTTCTGGAATAGGTTGAATGGAAAGGATAGATAGTTGGCGAACTTGTGGGGTCTGGCGAATTCGTGAACCAGAATACACTTGTAGCTGGCTACTATTCTAGAACGGCTAGACTAATGAAATAACCGGAGGTATAGCCAATTTCTGTAAGCAGGTCGTAGTGCTACTGCTTAATAACATGGGTTACTCTCTCTCCTCCTTATGATATAATAGAACGACGCATTAACGCTTGATTATTGTGAGAAAGTTGGTGTATGTTAAAATGAATTGTAAACCCCTGTTGAAGTAAATTTCGCAGTGCATAAAGCTATATCAATAAAACCATGAGTGAATACAATCTTGTTGTGATAAACTGAGCGTGTCGAGCTAAGACCGGCGGGTCCAGGTTTCTTAATTGTTAAATTGGGCGTCCCATGGACATTCCTATGGACCAGTGCTCTTGCGGAATTGTCTTGAATGTGTGATGGTTCGCTTCATTTAGAAGGGAACTGCCACAACAACATACTTGAAAGCCATTTGCTTTTTTGATGATGGTTTTAAAATGTGTGGAGCAATCTCTGTAGCATGAAGCATTCCGTGCCGCCCGAGGTCTCCTGCACACAGTAATGAAGAAGTGCTAATTTGCAATACCGCAAACCCACCAAGAAAATGTGAAAACTTGCATTGTGAACTTACCCAGCTTGACGCTTGACCATAGCAGAGACAAAGGTAAGCAATTCTTTGCAATTTTTTCTGGAAAATCTGGGGCGTAATATCCGTTTTTTTGTGGTCCGTTTGAAGGTTGCTGGGCGCATTTTTTTGCTTCCTCCATGTGATATTCGAAAAAGTTCTGCAAAGGCTGTCCTCCAACATCTGGAAGAAACCAATCATCTTACATCATGTTGTCATCCCTCCTTACGAGGGTATTCTGTATCATGCTTACGGCAATCAAGGTCTGTGCAAACCATGCAAGAAATCAAAAGAATTTCAATGTAGTTGTCGATTTCATCTAAACATACCATATGTAAACTGGTAAAAAAACAGGATCATGACAAGTATTAAATTGGGATGGAATATAAATGACATAATTCACCGGTCCAAAATCTACAGTATCTCTGTCCCACACATCGTTTCTGGGTTTCCATTTTCATCAATGATTCCTTTGATGATTTCAAAGCTGTTTGTGGCATGCTTTTCATAGGTGGCTGTGCAGACAACTTTGACGTGGAAAACAATTGCGCCAATTTCATCAAGTGACGAACATTTCACCCATGCTCCCATGATGTGCATTCCCAGTCTTAATTGCTGATCAGAGCAAATACACATTTTGCGCAAGTCCGAATAAACAAAGAAATGGAAGTGAATGTTTAGACCAATAGCAAATACTGTACAGAAAGCTTGGAGACCATTAATTTGAAAATGATTTAAACGAAAAAAACATACTTTCTACCTTGATATTTCCGCTCCAAGGCGGTCGTTGTTCTCTGCACGTCGAGAAGCGTTATTCAGCATTCTACCGCCTTGAACACTCTCTGCAAACTCTCTGCGTAAAATCAAAAGTTTATTTTGTTAAGGGAGAAAAGCTTGCCTCTCTCCCATTATCAGTTAAATGACCTACCAACAAACTTCATTATGTTGATCTGATTGTGACACCGTCTCACAACCAGGTTCTGAGGTTTCGTTGATAAATTCACTGCCGAAGAAAGAGAAGAAAATAACAATAAGTCGTACAATTATTACTTCTAAACGGTAAAGGGTTTCACTCACCGACAAATCTCATCATTTCTTTGCTCCTGGGATCTTGTTTCACTTGAACAGCTTAAATCGACATCAAGACGCACGTTTTGTAAAACCCCTCTGAAAAAACAGCAAAACAATGGTAAACAACAGATGATTGATTTCATGTTAATTTCTTGCATTCAGAATATAACTCACCGACAAATTTCGTCATTTTCGTTTCCCTGTTCCAAAAACTCTCCAGACTCGTCCACTTGGATTATTTCACTGGACACCAAAACATAATATTGTAAGCATATAAAATTTAAATCAACAGAAGTGACAACACTGGCAGGCAATAGAGTTTAAAACAAATTAATTGTTTAAAAACAAGAAACGATCTCCTTAAGCAACTTTACCCGGGGATTGACACGTTCGCCTTCGAACACATTTTATAAAAGGAATAGGAGAGTTGGGTGTAGCAACCAAACACAAGATTGTAACAACAAACTGTTGTCTTAGTGGCTGAAAATATCAACGTTGTTTCGGGAATGATACACGCTGTTCAGCAACATTAAGAAAGAAAAGCGTTTAGAAATTTGTGTCGGGTGTTACGAAACAGATTTTGGAAGGCGTCACAGTTGCAACAAAAGAATCGTTTAAGAGGCTGGACACATTGAGATCTCGTAGACTCCAAAACAAAAGCAAATGGTGCACTGTTCAACCGAGGGTAGTAATTATTGGAGATTTCGCCACCGATATTGTTTTGAACAAACTTCAAAAAGAAAACAATGAAACGTTCGCACGATTGTTCTGCAGAGTTAAGGGTTTGTAGCAAGTGCTCTAAAATCTCCTTCCAAAGCAAGAAACGTGCTGTTTGACACGTGGTAATTTAGAAGACTCGACTTTGAATAAATCACATTATATCGACAATGATCAATGTTTTGAAAGAGAAAATTAAATGCCGTTGTTATGTCACGAACACCGTAAAATATCAAGAGCGGGAGG
>Ga0210059_1013379_pt1 | contig 12283 bp, 7 predicted proteins | sample Ectturendosymbi2_FD_188042 | JGI IMG/M metagenome (GOLD analysis project Ga0210059, IMG submission 188042) | Ecteinascidia turbinata endosymbiont from Florida, USA - Sample 2 (SPAdes) (version 2) | ecosystem: Host-associated > Tunicates > Ascidians > Unclassified | place: Key West, Florida...
GTCTCAAGGCTGGACACGTACTAACACCGGTTGTGTAATGCCCTACTGTATGGTTATCCATTTTCTGTGCTTTTGCGAATAACGATACAGCTGTGGAGAGGATAAACTGCTATGTTCCTCCCAGTGTGGGTCATGTGCTAACACCGTTTCTGTAATGTGCGCTGATGTATAGCTAACCACTTTTTGTGTTCTTGTGTCTGTGATATGGACCATGAGTCCGCAATAAAACACCATCATTATTATTATTATTATAAAACCCAAAAAAAACGGATTTCTTTTCTCAGCTACCTGAAACCCGGGTTTTAAAATTTTGCCCCGAATCGGAAACACTACTGACCAGTCACCACCTAGCCTATTTGTTTTGTGGCCACAACCCCCACGCTTGATTCATTGAATCTTGCTCATAATAAAAACAGCTTCGAAACGTCAATGACGTTTTCTTTTGTTTCTAATACACTGCCAAAGTTGTTCCTGCCATTGCAAGGTAACATATGGACTATTTCGTTTGCTTTTCTAACTACACTAGAATTTGCCAATTCGTCACCTCATGGGGATTAGAAAAAAGTGACGATTGAGGCGAAGTGACGAATTATGCCAACAGGTGAAAACTCTATCATAGAAGCTCGTATACTTTATCACAGTAACTCGTATACATAGTGCTCTTATTTGCAGTAAAATACAAGTTCATGACGTTAGGTTGAATACAACAATTAATTCCTCTGCTCTATCTGGATCCCTCCATTTAATCTAACACCTTTCAAACTGCATAGACTTTCCGCGTTCTCTCAATCGGGAGTCGGGTCGCGCTTCGCACCTCGTGTATAAATTCGATAAACAAATTGTGAGGTGCAACAATTCTCAGATAAAGATCCTTAAATTGTTTGAATTCCCACACGTACTAGCTGTTTTAAACATCAAAAGCGAAACTACAAATAACGTATCAGCCAAACAAAACGCTTCTAAGGGATAGAAAGGGGTGATTGAGCATATTGACGAATAGAAATGTACACAAAAGATAGGAATTCTGCCGGGACCGACGAAAAAGTAACGAATTAAAGGATGAAAAGTTAGACAAATTCTACTTGTATAATCGTTGGTTCGTATAATTTGGTGTTACTTAATCAGTGTTGAAGCTAATAGCTTTGACGAGAAAAATGAATTCAAATTTAATCCTGAAGGTTGTCACTGAGTTTCATATGGTAGATACAATCGGTAAGATCCTACAAAATGTGCAAATAAACGAAACTGCTACAGTATATCGAAAAATCTCACAAGTGTAAACTTTTCGTGGATACAAATGGTTTATCATGCTTGTACTCATTCGTCACCATACTCTTAAATGGAATCTAGGAGATGTATGTTTATTAATTGGTATAGCACGATGCAACCGCCAATTATTTATTTGGCTCACACGTTCATAATTTTTACTGTATTGTTTGGTTTTCAAAGAATAATTAAAGTGTTGTGTTGTTTTTTTCTACTGTGACAAAGAACTCTTCAAGTGCTACTACTAAATTCTTGTACACTTACTTAGTAAAGAAGCATGTACCTAGTAATCATTGTCAAGTACTACTACCAGCACAGTACTATGCAACTGCCGTAACACCACCGGCGTAGCCAAGTGGGCAGTTGGGAATATGTCGTTTCCATAATTTGCCAATTTTGCAAAAATGTTGTACTACGGTTGAGTGAGCATGGTGACGTTATCAAAACGCAAACAATACAATTATATTTGCGTGATATGCATAACACGCATATCACACAAAGTTTGTTCCCCCAAGTTTTCTAGTAAACTCAGTCCTTATTGGGAAGCCACATGGGCCTAGGCCCCGGTTTCTAATTTGCTTAAATAGGTTAGAGACGCAGTTGCTATTGTTGAAGTAAATCGTTTTAAAAAAAATTTTTCATAGCTTTATGACGTGCACTTGTGCCCTCCACTTTGAAAATGTTTCCTCCACCACTGCTGCAAACCTATTTCATCACAGTTGGTCGCTGTTTCCTCTTGCGGTATGTGAACGTTCAATGCTCTTGCTCACCGTTAGTCTACACTGAACTGTTTACCGTTACGTTGTTCTGAATTCACATTCAAGGCTATTGGAGGTTTTGTAGTTTATATAATCGAAAGAAGCAATCAACTTAGAGTGCTTCTGGCGAGTTATTAACGGACAAAGTGATGAGAGCCTTTAATTCGCCTCGCATTAGCTTGGCAACTTCAAGACGCCAGGTGTAGTAGTTGGTAGACTGACCTGTGCTCCTGCAACAACTAGGTTGACCCCTCAACTAGTAGGGATCTCTGCGGAATCGTGATAGACCGACGATACCTTACATTCGGCTCAGCAACACAACCAAGAACCCGACACACCGATAGCATCCTATGCACTGACGCGCTGAAAAGACGCTAAGTCAAAGGCGTTCTTGACGAGAGAACATACTGAAATTTGACGAAGCCAACTTCAGACAGTGGAGCAATTTTAATCGGATTAATTCGACTTCTTCACACAACAACACGGATACAAGCCTAAACGACCTACTCGTTGAGCCGAGATAAATAGTCGTCACTGAGCGGATAAGATCTGAGAAAACGGCAGTGCCCCTTGAACTGCCTCGGAGTTCGGTTGCCATTACAATTGCCACCTCGCTTTCGACTTTCCGAGTCTTGTGTTGAGTCATTACAGCTGCTCGGGCAGCTTTGATCAGAAGAAGCATAATTTCACTTCGCACGGTACACACGCTTCTACTTGTGCGGCAAGGCAGAGCTTGAAGCTTTGTTCATTGCTTCTTCGTCAGCTTGAGAAATTTGTGTTAACTTCTTCCCAATTTGTTCGTGAATTTCCAAATATTTTGCAACACAACGGTCAATGCAAACTGCTTCACCTTTTTCAAGTTCGCCTTCCAAATATTTCGTGCTGATGCATTTCTTTTGGCAGCTAGACGTCATTCTAACAAAACAACAAACGGAGTATTTAGTGCTTATCATCTTTGCAACTCAAAACCAACCTTGAAAAAAATTACCTGTTGTACATATCAGCCATCATCTCTACTTCCAATTCTGCAGCAAGCTTTTGAGCTTGGACCGGGTCCATGACAATTATCAAGATTACTATCTCCCGGTCACAGCAAAAACCTCGCACTCTTTTTAACAAAGAAGATATGTTTGATCCAAACGCACGTAAATACTACCTAAGGCAAGCCCACATGCTGAAAAAACACACGAAAGTTGTAATAACAACCGGAGATGGTCAATGTGCCAGACATTTAGTTGATTATATCCGTTCCACACAGAAAAGAATTAATAAAATTTCAAGCGATTGTCAACAATGTTAAGAATGAGGTTTTCTACTCGTTTATCGGACAAATTTCTGCTTTTTTGCCACTTGTCAATCAAAATATTGAACAAGTTCCAAGAGTGAGAAGAAATTTGAACCAGTGCATCCAAAACTTTGAGCAATGCAGGTCTGTAAAAACTACACCCAATTTTTATTTACCGAAAAGCTGAATTCATGATTACAAGAGCGGTTTTTCGTTCAAATCTGCTCAATTATCCTCTGAATGTTCCTTGAAAATCTGAAGCGCTGTGCGACATTACAAATGTGGCTATCGTTGCTAACAACTGTCCTTTCTGTCAGTGGTGCAGTGCTAACCAAGTAAGAGGTTCAACGCTTTATTGCAAAAAAGACAACCTTCAGAGCATCTGGACAAATAAGTAACGATCTTGCATTATGCCTGAGGAAATCATGGAAATCTTAAAGACGGCGGTCTTATTTACTTAAAATATTCCTGTAAGCGACAAGGAAAAAGTACATTAAACTATGCATTCACATGCTTAAAAATTTTACGATGGTGTATAATGTAAACGCAATTTTTCAACAATGAGGAAGATCAGAAATCTTTTGAGCCCGCTCTTGCTTGCAACAGTTTATAATGGAACAATTCAATTTAAGTAATATCATCCACAAGGACCTGATGGCTGACATACAGTGTCTTGCTCTTTGCAGTACTCTGAACTATCTACTGAAGAAATTAGCACGATTAAGACTGTGGAACATTAAAAATACAGAAAACAACCGTTTGAACTTTAATGGCAACTATGTCGCGATTGTGAATGGCGCCAACAAAGCAAAAACTGGTTAGTTATAAGACAACTTTAGATAAAGAAAATATGAAAAACTTTACTGGAGTTGGTGATTATTCTCTACACAATTTCTAGAGATTTAAACATCAGATCAAACAATTACATCAGTGTGGGTAATGCTTCGAACAAACGTATGCATAAAAATACCTGAGTCGCTATGCAAGCATATAAAAATTTGATTCCAGCCTTTTTATCAATATCTGACAAAAATACACCCATTTAACGGAAAACTGAAACGTGAATTCAAAGATACTACGGAAAGCTTGCATGAAACACACGAATTGTTGATAAGAAAACTCCTTGGGGCTTGTGAGCAAAGCAGTACCGCACATTCGACACATATGCAGCTATTCTCATCTTGCCTGAATGTAACCGACTGCTGCCAAACAAAATAAAGAGTTTGTTTTAGTGCTCATTATGATTACATGCACTTTCTATTCCATTGTGATAAAACTAAGATCTTCATGCATAGGTTAATATCCTATGCATCTTTTTGCCTGTATGCACCAAGGACAGTGTACAGCAGTGCAGGATGAGGAATATGTGCAGATTTTGTAATGTGAAACTTTGTCTTTGCATCGAAAGACTGGAGTGTAGTTTCATTTGACAGGTAAAGGGTTCCAGCTTGATGCAAATGTACTTTATCATTTTTCCACAAATTAAAAGTTATTATTTTAAGCAGTTTGTGATCTTTGGAAATCATAATCTTTTTTGTAAACTGTCCAGCAGTTCTTGCAAAAAACGCCATAACGAATCCAGTGCATGCAAGACCAATCATACTAAGAATTTCCCTACGGAACTGGCAATACCAAATGGGGAGCAGATTTCCATTATCTGGAGAGATCCATGGGTAAGTCCTCTCCTTAAAAGCATACCACCTCATACGCAGAGGTCCAGGTTTATCCTTTTCATTTTTCCATTTCCACACAAAATGAAGGAAAACTGCCTGATGAGCCACCTACAAAAAATAGGTTATTTTATAAGCATGAGCAAGTGACATTTCAAAAAGACAGCAGGAACTTACAAACACAAGTCCTGTCAATCTGAGTAGGTTTATGGGAAAGCCATCAAATTCATATAGCACTAAATTGTCAGGCTTGGATGGATGTTCAATATCAAATTTTCTCAGAGACCGCACAGGAATCCAAGTGTTTCGCTTTGGTATTGCCACATGTACAAATCTCTTCCAAACAAACAGCGGTTGTAACATTTCAGAAAAGGATACAAATCACTACATATATTGGCAGCATGACAAATACCTTCAAACAGAAAGTTGTTAAAAGACTGATGAAGAAGTATACATAAAAATGAGCAAAGAAATTGAAAACCTTAGCCACCATGAATATGGCAGATGTAACACCTTTTTCCATCACTTCCATAACAAAATATCTACCATGAGGCTCACAAAGGTACAAACCATAATTTAGCATGAGCTTCTTAACTGCTAGAAAAAAAGGATGAGCATCCAAAAAACTCATACTTTGATCATTATTTATCTGTTTTATCTCAAAGAAAAAGTTCACAACATATGAGTTAGTAAATAAAAATAAAAAAACATGTTTTTACATGCAAAACAATGAAGCACATTGAATGACACTGACAAGACAGGCTCAACTGTTAAAGAAATGCTGAAAATTGCAGTATTGGTAGTTTTAGCAAATTGTGTGATTTGGTGATGATCAACATTCACATTCTTAACATAAAACATTTGATAACTTTTACTGTATGGTGAATAAAATCCAGTTGTTATTTTGAATAAATTAGGCACTGCTGTACCTTGCATGCAGATGTTCAAGGTAAAATTGTATAACTGTTCTGAAGATAGCAATCAGAAGCCATTTTGGCATGCAATGAGAACTGAACTGATTATTTATGTCAAAGGTTGCTAACCTATGGCTTGCAAGCCTGGTACAACAGGTGAAGTCAGTTTACCTGGCCCGCTGCTACGCTTATGTACAAATGAGATAAAATAGTCATTTGCAAATATATAGGACCACCCAAACCTCAGCAACATATTGTAGCACTAATACATCATTCACTTGCCCAGATAACACCAAATAACATTATTTAATCACAGAAACACATTATTATATCATAGTCAAATCTGGATACTTTAAAAGTTATTGGTTTATGAGTAAAATAAATAGGATAAGCAAAAGCATTTGTGGTTTATATCTACATTCAGTCCAGATTAATGTATGGTTACAGGGTCTTTTCAATTTTTTAAAAATTAGTAAAAACTCCATTATTTGCTGTGAGCATGCACAGACAACAACTCTGCAATACAGAAAAACTCTCAGAGAGGCAGATTGTAAAAAGACTGCAAATTAGGAAAGGCAGTGTCTATTTTGTTTCATGAGGCAAAGCTCTGTTGGGGCTATTTTGCCTTTAGTCAAACATGATTGGTTGAAGTGGTCAAAGAAGTTGCTAACAGCTTGCTAGCACTGAAACCATGAGAACACTTGTCCATGCATGTCATTACAGATGTCCCAGTCAACTAAGCAGGTCATGCATTCTGAACTTATTGTGTGACCACTTCCACGAATCATGTTTGGCTAAGGCAAAATAGTTCCAGCAATGCTTTTGACTGCCATTAGGAAAAATACATTTCAGTGCACCATAGAAAAGTTAATGAAGCATAGAACTTGCAGTGACATGATAAAACTAGTAAACCATGCAATACCTTACACAGTCATAATCATGCAATCAGGCGAACTGACATGCAATCCCCTACATGTACTTTTGGTAAATTACATGGACATCTTCAATAGAAGGAACCAATGTTATTCACACCGTTTCAGGTTGTCTGAGCAAGGAGATCCTGTTTCTTTGATAACTTTTATTATATAAATATGTTTTTTCTTTATATTTTGTGTATTACTACATGGTATTGAACAAAGCATTCACTCTGCATACACTCATCATTCTCTTAATTATCTAGCCCATTGGTCTCCAAACTCTTTTGCCTGAGGGCCATAGAAGCTATTACACAACAGTCTGAGGGCCGGACATCCTAAATGTGATTGTTTCAAGAAATGTTACATTCTGCCAAATCAACAAATTTTTCATAGTTATATTAATTTTCCTTATTGGCAAAAAGTCTTTGTGGGCTGGATCTGGCCCACGGGTCATAGTTTGGAAACCCCTGATCTAGCCCATTGTGAATAAGGATTAGTCAACCTGTGACCCACTCATTTTCAAAATATTTATGGGAAAAATCTACATCTCGTTGTTGTCCAATTAAAATCAATATCAGAATATGTAGCATTGCAAAAAGGTATGTCAAAAAAGGTTACTTAACATGTTGCCTGTAAGGTCTGCGGTATTACATTTTTGTACTTCATTAAACACATCATATGAGGAGAGCAAAACCGTAGATATGACATATAGATCTGATGTATCACTAGCAAACATGACAAGAGGTAGTCACAAAAGCATACCTTCCTTCTGAAACCAGATGTCAACTGATCAGTATTCAGCATTATGACACAGCAGTTTTATCAAGTAAACTGACTAAATGTATTTCCAAGGACATCCACCACATGCTTTTCTTTATTCATTGATTGTGGATGATTTGATTTGGACATTTTTCAACAACAACTAATTTTGCTTTTTGTTACTAGTCACTCAAGTACAGCTTTATTTGCAACTCAAGTAAAAGTGTTTTACTAATACATCTTTATATAATTTACTTCTTTGTTTATATTCCAAAAACAAGGTAAAAATAGGTTTGTTTCTGTTTGCTATGGGATTTGGAACTTGGGTTTCATGAGCACTTAATTCTGCTACTGCATTTTTTTCCTCTCTGCATATCTTTTTTCTTTCTTTAGATTTAAGTGTTGGTGGGAATTTGTACCAATTGTGTTTTGCATATTTTTATGGAAGTGGCTACAGAACCACCCATGGATCTTCTCAATTCAAAACTTATTCCACCGTACTGCCTCGCATGACGTGGTTTGAATAAAGCGGTCAGTGTGTCACTTAAGCGGCGTCGACCTGGCAGCATAACGGATATGTCTCAAGTCTGTCATGCCAATGGTTGTGGGTTTGCCTCTCATCTTGGTGCCTTATGTTTTCGTAATAGTGACTGCTTGCACATTTCAGTTTGTGGGACCAGTTTTTCTTTACTTTTTTCAAAGCTTTCCAACTTTTGCTTTAGGGGTTAGTGTTAGGTTAGCTTCTAGGGTTAGGTTAGGGTTAGCTTAGCATTAGGCTAGCGTTAGACTAGGATTAGGGCTACGGTTAGGATTTTGCATTTACTGTATTTCTAGCAAGCCTACTGCATTCTCTTTGTGCGTTATTGTTAATGTTACACGAGGTGGTTGAAAAAGGTTTCAATTTTGAAGATCCACGGGTGGTTCTGTAGCCACTGCCTATTTTCATTGCTGTCATTTGGCCTTAGTTTTGCAAAAAATGGTTTCTTAAGCTTTCCAGAAAATTAATGTTCACTGAACTAGCTTACCACATGACATCTGTTATTCATGTTTCAATGCAAAATCATAAAAGAAAATATTACCAAAGCAAGCACAACCATAGCTAAACATATATAACAGGAGTGGCCAACTTGTCTTTGACTGAAATCGACAAAAAAATTTCTTGATAACTCGCGATCCACTGGATGATAATACACTCACAAGTACAAAATGCCGAAGTTGAGTATCGCACGTGTAAATACAGTATACCATCGCCTTAGTGATGCACAGATAGAAGGCAGTGTCTGTTATGCAATAACAGGAAAACATATTGCAACACCTTTGCGGCATCTGCCACACTAGCCTGTGGTCAGCCATCGCAAGAGGCATGAAAGAATATACGTGACCAACCAATTGATAATAAGTTTAATGTACTTTCTGCAGTATTGACTGAAAAGTGGTCTTTTTAGGTAACTTGTCAATTCAATCAATGCAAAATCAGGCGCAATTGACCAACTGACACTTGGTGATCAACCGGTCGATCGCGATTGACTTGTGGGCCACCCCTGATATATAACATATTGTTGCAAAAACTGTTAAGTGTTATGCAAGCATTGATGCGACTCATCACATGTAAAGACAAAATTACAAGACTATTAGTGATACCAAAGATTAGGTTTTTCAGTGTTTCTATGCACCATCATTGGTAAGGTAAATTGTGTGCAGTGCATACAACATTAGAATGCAATGCTGCAGTCCAATAAAGAACACATAGAATACAGTGACATGATGATGCTACACATACAAGTTAAAGACACAAAAACTTTGAAGAACATTGAAAATTTTGCTCAGCATGAAACTTTTGCACAACATAAGATTAGATTTTATCTCACTAATCATTCAAATTCAAAATGGAAGTTATTAAGCCAAAAAATGTGGTTTGCTCCTCTTAAAAATTCAAACAACTAAAAAAAGTCATCCACATGTTCTTACCTACTTCTGACAATACAACTCCAAAATTAAATCATTGTCCTTGTGCGGTAGCTACAGTAAGCATCCAGGTTTCAATTAACTTCAACCTGCAAATCAGTCAAACGTATCCTCCAAATCACTTAACAAATGCAATGTGCAGTGCACGCAGCAGTAGATAGACTTTTGTTTTGGCCTGGGCCCTGAACAGAGACGGCACCACATGTCATTGTCAGGGTTGCCAACCTGAACCTGTCTTCACCAAGAAAAACCAGACCTTATCCAAAAATGCCATATAGCATAGCCTATAAAACAACATGCATATCCAAACACAAAACAGACATTAGAACTCGTCAGAACATCCATACAAGAAATACAATTCCAATTTTCAAAAGCATTTTCTTTCCCAGTGATTACACAGTCGTACATTTGTTTCTTATTAAATACATCATGCATAACATAGGGCAACAGCAAAGAAAATGTCACCAATATTCTTTGCTAGTGTGCACCCTCAGCCAAAAGGGATTTGTAGTGAATACACAGCTCAGACTTAATGCTTTGCCTTTACGACTAAAAAAAGCCAGATTTTGTATGGCTTTTCTTTGACTTTCTAAAAAATGCGAGTGCGTTAAAAAATCAATAATTTCAAAATCTGGTTTCAAAAAAGCCAAATTGGCAGCCTTGCCACATGTGATAATGAATAAAGTGGTCACCGGGAGATGGTGCCCAAGAACAATACAATGAGCTAGACCAGTGGTTCTTAACCTTTTTTACCCCGTTTTATCAAACAAGATTACCAGATTTACCCCCAATACACTCAGTGGGGCTCATTTCCTAAAATATGAAATTAACAAACTCTTACAGTTTAGGACTTATAAAAATAAATTAACATTTGCTTGAATTTATGTTTCAGTAAATTTACCCCTTGGAAGATGAAATTTACCTCCAGGGGTAAATTTACCCTAGGTTAAGAACCACTGAGCTAGACAGACACAACATGTGAAAGATCCCAATTCATTTATTCCAACATATCCATAGTGCAACTTAATCTCGGCAGAGTGATGTTGCAGAATGTGTGTAGTGTGCAATCTGTAACGGTGAGCGGTCGAATATAGTGAAGGTCAATTGTGTCATTCCAGAGATGCAGAATTGCAAAGATGATCATTATCCTGTTTGCCGAATGGATATCCTGCAGGATAGTGAGTTTGCAACCAGATACGGATATCCAAAAACTGCTTTCAAATGGGAACCAGATAAGAATATCCGAAACACTTTTCTCGACATTTTGAGGATTCAGAATTTTTTGTAAAAAGTTGCACATTGCACAGTCATTCATTTATTGCTTTCCGAAGCATCTTTTCAACATTCTGTGACATGACTGTCTATGTTGCAATCCAGTGATGGAGTCTCGAGACATGTCTCAAGACCCATTTCTTGGAGTCTCGGTCTCGAAGGATTTTGGTCTCTGTCTCAAGCTCTTCGTCTGGAGACTTTGCATAGGTTATTTTTTATGAAGTTTTGCAAGGAGTTCCTTAAAAAAAACGGTTTTAAAAAATGACTGTTCAAAATTTAGCCATTCAAAAAGGTCAGTTTCTTTATTGTTACATTGTTTGCGAGTTGAAGAAAACAATTTGCCCTCTACCCCGTTTAAAATTTATACTGAATTCAATAAAAAATGTGCACATACCAATGAAACCGCACTGCACAATCTCTGCAAAAAGAGGTTGGGAGCAGGCCTACTTTGCTATCCTTGAACTGTTTTCCCAAGAGTTTTGTTATGAAACCCAGACGCTTATTCAAAAGAGGTGGGAGAGTGCCAAAAAGTTTCTTTTCTGAGAAGGCAAATAAAACGAAACCATGTCTTTTTTTCAAAGTACTTTCCGAAGCACTCTGTTAAAACATGCTGGTTAAGTTTTTCTTGTTCTGCATAATTAATGCAGACTTTTTTAAGTTCAAAAATGCCTCGGAACTCTTTTGAGGAAAAGTTTGCTCATAAGAGTTTTATACAGAGAGCAAATAATGCGTCATGGCTGATCAGTTACTTTTGTAGGATTTCCTTGGTTTGGGAACCTATGTTGAGGTTTGGGGTGTTGCCCAGCGTAGACGTTGCTTGCGAGGAATCCTGTCGTTGCATGCAGAGATGCTGGTTTTCCCAAACGCTACCAACGACTGAACGAGGCAGCCTAGTCGTTGTATGAGTGTTGTTCTAACTCCCGACTAAAACTGTCTGACATTTTAAGTTGCCAAGCCGAAACAAGGCGTTTGGCTCTCACCTCTTTGATAGTTCGTTTCACTGATTTCCTGGTGCACAAATCTTTATTTACAAAAGGCTTCTGATTAACAGCAGCAGAAAAGCTTTACGATGGCGCGACAGCAGAAACAGCCAACACGGTCCGTGCGCTAGGGATACAAAACTCCACTCACTGAAAGCGTGGTGCCCACGCTGAAGGACAAAACCGAATGCATTGCGAATCGAGGTTATGCGCAAACGCAGTGGAGCGCGCACACACGAATTCCCTTGACGAAAATGACAAGTTGATACAAACCAGACTTCACGTGCGGAATACAATAGCGAGTAGGAAACGGAAGTCGTAATGCGAAAAGGTAAATCCACTATACTTTGACATACTGCTATAGAGAGGGTTACCATATCTGATGAGGCGCAATTCCTGACAGATTTATGTTAGTCACTGTAACCATATTTTGCGACGAAAACACTTTTATTATGGTATAAATTCGTGAATAGGATAAATACAGTACAAAACGAAAA
>Ga0210059_1013380_pt1 | contig 12283 bp, 4 predicted proteins | sample Ectturendosymbi2_FD_188042 | JGI IMG/M metagenome (GOLD analysis project Ga0210059, IMG submission 188042) | Ecteinascidia turbinata endosymbiont from Florida, USA - Sample 2 (SPAdes) (version 2) | ecosystem: Host-associated > Tunicates > Ascidians > Unclassified | place: Key West, Florida...
ACAGTTGCAGATTATAAAATGTTATCTTTTCACCTTTCAATAAATGTAATCATCATTGTGGTATCATTTAAAATCCTGGATTTGTGCCCAATCGCTTTGTTTCAACAATTGTGAAACACCCTGTATGATCCCAAAGTTTAGATTGGAATTAATTTTTTGTGCAAGAGACGTTTGATTCTGTTGCGGTTTCATCGACTTTCGCGTTACATTGCACTGCTCCAGGTCTGCTTCAGATTCTGTGGTTTCATATGAGGTCTTGCGAGCTGTTGCGAAGTGTTACGGGCGATTGCGAAGTGTTACGAGTGGTTGCGAAGTGTTACGAGCAATTGTGCCTTGCGCATCCTTTGGTATAACAACACCATTTAGGAATTTGCAGCTAACAAGTAGAAAATCTGCACATTCCAGCTGAGTTTCCATCACATCGTTTTTAACACCAATGTTCCACAGCATCGTGTTGGTAGGTCTTGTTGAAGTCTGAGTTTCCAAACGCATCTTATCAATCTTGTAGGTGAGCAGACATCGTTTCGTTCCCGGATCAGGTTAGCTTTGTCCTGGGACAGGATGGACATCATACGTTCGTTGGTACCTGACCGGGAGACGTTCGAGGTAAACTGATTTACTTGCTTGATAAGGTTACTGCAGGTAAACACGTGCTACCTAATCTGGTAAGTAGCCATGCCCATAGGTCGCTGGCCTGCTGAAGGATTCTACGGTAAGGTGTCCGAGTTTAGTAAAAGATACCTGCTTGACATTCTTATCAGACGTTGGAACAGTGGTTCCCAACCGGGGAGGAATTTCTCCAAGGGATGAATTTCATGACTTCAGGGGAGGTATTTCTACTTTATAGTTAAGTTGCCTATTCATTGTAAGTGTTGTATTTTTTTTCAAGTTGAAATTGGCTCTTTCAATTAGTTATATCGCTTTATATTTGTGAGTTATTTAGTGGATTATCACACGTTTTTGTTGACAAACTTTAGTGCCCATGATTGACGTGAAATAGTTTGTTTTTTCAATTTTATTGATCAAGTTATTGTCGTCAATAAAGACCATTGTTATTGTCGTCAATAAAGACCAACTGTAGTTAATACTAGCCTACGAACCCGAACAGGAGAGGAAGGAAAATTCCATAGGGGAGGAATGAAAAGTTCCAAAATGAGCAAAGGGAGGAATGCATCAAGAAAGGTTGAAAACCACTGCGTTAGAGTGTACCAATGTGTGTACCTCTGACTGCGGTACAAGTCTGATCGTAATTTGCAAGGCAAAACTTAATTTCAAATTAGCTTAGACATCATGTTGGAGGTTTTTCCTTCCCGTGCCTTCCCTCTGAAGTTAATTGAGCAATACTTTTTCAGAGAGAAAAAGAACATTATTCGACTTACCTCGTGATGGCTCTGTCACTTGATCGATGTGAGTTCCTGGAGTATTTGTTGGAACTTGAAATATCTCTTTGGACCTCGCTGACAGTCAAATGCCTTTGGTCACTCTATTACAAGGTGATAAGCTAAAGCAACCTTATCTCCTTGAGCTGTAAATCTCGACTCAACAGTTGGAAAGTAAAACGTTTAACTGGCTAGTGGCCCGTGGTAGACATTGGAAGCACTTGTCCTGTAAGACCCATGTTCCGCTTGTTCCTCCAAATCAAAGTTTTTCAGCCTGGCAATCGTTTTTCAACATTGTTCACATTATACTACAGTATAAACAAATGTGAAGATCTTACAAAAATTCGTATAGCCGTTCATTTTTGGAATATATCGGCTTCGGAAAGATTTTTTCCAGGGGAGGGTCAATAGTGGATCTTACCAGGGGTGGTCAAAATGATTTTTCCAGGGGATCAACAGTGGTGAAATTTTTATTTTACTAACTTGAAGCTAAGAGAGAAACCCTTTTCTCCAAACTAATTATCCGGAAAATGTCTAATTTCAAAATCCAGGGAGTGCCAAGGCTCCCCCTTGCCAATCCCTTTAGACGCCCATGGTTGAAAAGCAATTCTTCATTGGATTTACCTAAAAGACGCATAACTTAATAATGCCCAATCTTTATTGCTTTGCGAAGCAAAGCAGTTGCAGATTGCGCAGTTCAGTATCATGCTTTTGATTACCTCTTTTCTTAAAGTGAGAGGCAGTTTGAGAGGAGACGAGGCTCAAAGCAAAATGTTTGACGAAACGCTTGAAAGCACGACAAAAGCATTTATTAGCGATTATGGAAACAGTTGAAGGTTTTTCACAATAATATATCAAATTTAATGTTAACGACATCCCAAACGTCCCATGCCAACAACAAATCTAATCACACAATGGCATTTAGCGGTCTTTTCAGTTACCTAATGTGCGTTAGTACAAATGCAATCATTCATTTCGGTTGAAGGCCTAAAAATAAAGCTTTGCCAGAGATAAGAAAAAACAGACGTTTGGGCGTAGAATCGTCAAACGCCTCCCTCCGCTCCTCCAATCGCCTCCTTAAACTGTCAAACGTCTCATCTGCTCCTCCAATCGTCTCCTTGAAACGTCAAACGCCTCCTGATCTTTTAAAAGAGTTGCTTGGCTGCACATTTGTATGACTTGACCAGAAAAGGTTTGATTAAGTTTTTCAGAAATAGTGATCCCAGAAAAAATGGATTAATCTGGATATTTCGGACACTGTGATCGGAAAACTTAGTAATGGTGTGGCGCTCCCAAAACTATCGCGCGACTGTAAACTGAAAAATTAGCAAGCAAAGTGCCATCTATACTGTGTTTCAACTAACTTTCACGAAAACGTGAAATTTCTGTCGCAAACCAGAGTCAAGCTTAAAATCACATTTGCATGGAACTGCGGGTGAACGTTTGAGATTATTAACGGATGCACGTGCAGTTGACGTCGTGAAAACATTGTTAAGCAAACTTCAAGATAAATTTAAATGTATTCCTCTTTTTGCTTTTTATCATTGCTCCGCCTGTGATACCACCGCTTCATCATTTCATGGCAACATTTGTGCTTGTTTTAGCCTCTTTTTGTTGAGGGACACCGGACCCGAGTGTCCCCCACGTTGAAGGACTTAATCAGCACTTACCACCAGCCTAAATGGGAGTTGCTAAAAGACATTGGAAAAGCAGTAGCCTGTTTCACGAAAGATCGTGTCGTTGGCTTGTACGCAGAGCGCATGTACCGCTGCTTCGATCACCAAGGTAAAAAGTGCTTGACTGCATTCCAAAATCACATTTCATTGAGGTGAGGTCGTGTACATATATAGAATGCAACTTGTTCATCACCAAGAGAAACTAGGTGATTTTCAACAAAACGTCTTCCTGCACTTGCAGGATTAATTTTTCTTTCTCCGGTTGTTTAAGGTTGCAAAAACAAAACCATATGATTACCTGATAGCCAACGTGGTTTTTGTCCACTAATTTGAAACGTTTCAACCAAAACGTTACTTAAACATCTATTCAAAACATTTCATCCAAAACGTTACTTAAACATCTATTCTGACCAGACATGGGGCGATTACAGCACAAATGTAATCGATTACGATTATTTGCCACCTGCTCGATTACGATTACGAATAAACAAAATCACAATGTAATCGATTACGATTACGATTGCATTGAAAGTAATCACGATTACAATGGCGATTACATTTGTCTTGAAACATCTTCAGAACGAAAACAAACCCCATTTGCATGGTTTGATGTAAGTATATTTGCAGACAACGTGACGAGATTTATGAATGTAATAAACGAAATTACTAATCTGTAAGGATCAAGCACTGGAAAAAATTACAACAATTGTTTAATGAGTTTGTTCTTGCAGCCAACAAACCAGTGGCGCGACTAGAGGTTTGAGCTAGAAGGGAAACTTAGCTGAAAGAAGCCAACTGACCTCTGCAGGTGACCTACAAGTCACCACTCAGAAAATAAAACTTGAGAAATAATGGTGAATTTGGGTGTGGATGGCTATACTAAAACCCCGAATCAACAGAAAATCTCCGAAAAACTCTAAAAGACGACAACGTACTGAAAACCAAAAGCATACTAAAACCGAAATATAAGCTAAGTGGAGGCCTGTTTTTTACATTTAGCTGGCCAGGGGAGTCATATCACTCCTCATGCCTCTCTTAAGTTACTCAACTGCAACAAACACTTTAAATATTAATTAAGCAAAAATGACCAATGTTTAAAATCTTCGTTATAGTTGATAAACACCAAGGCTTCAAATCTTTAACAGTCAAACGACATCTACCAGGCTTGAATATTCGTCCAGTAACGCTGCAAATGCGTTTATTTATAATTTAAAAATTGCTGACTGTTTCTTCTAAGAGCGGGTAACGATCGTCTGCAAGCCAGCATAGCATTGTGCAGCTTTTAACTTGAAATGAAGTGAACAGTGACGCCAATATAGCTACGCATCTGTCTATTGGACCAAATGTCAATGGTCAGCCAAACCTCACTGGTTTCGGTTAGTTTTTTAGCGGTATCTGGTGGATCACGGATGACAGGCTAGTTATCTGTGTTGTGGAAACGATACTTTCGACTTGGATTAAACTACTTCATTCCTCTGAAAAAAATCAATTTACTGCATATAAATTACTGTACTCATTATATACATAGCCTGTTCCAGCACTTACATTCATAAGTTCATTCTGAATATATATAAATAAAACCAACACCTCTCCTCGTAATGTCCTGCTATTCTGTTGCCGAAATGTCAACCCGTTTTTAAGTAAAGCTCTTCTTTATATTGCTACGTCTCACTAGACTCCCTACGTCACATCTGGCGGCCAACAAAAAAAGGGTAGCTGGAACCAAGCGAGAATTCGCTACAAACGCTGTGCTTGCCGCTAGACTATCTGGATTTAGCGCACACGGATGGGGAAATAGCCTTCCCAGAAACGCAACCATAACAAACGATGATAAAGGAGGAAACCCAGCCACCACAACCGCGGTTCATCGCACAGTGATAGGTTGAAGATATCCAAGTTTAATTACGAAAATAATCGTCGATTACAATTAAATTGGCAATGTAATCGATTACGATTACATTTCATTTTTGGTAAATTCAATCGATTATGATTGCTCAAAAAACTGTAATCGATTGTAATCGAGCACGATTGACGATTACGATTACCCCATGTCTGATTCTGACGCATTTGTTTAAGCTGTCGCTGCGATGGGCAATACAGTGAACGAGATGAGCGCTCAGATCGATGACACATGTGTAGTCAAATATCCGGAAAGAGATCTTTTTCTCTGGTGCCTTTTTATGGGCAAAAATGATTTAGCTGTGCTCTTCTGGAAAAGAGGAAATGCTCTAATGGGTAAGTACTGAGTACTGAGCATGTGCTTTCAACGCAGTAACGCTGTTTTTGTGCTTACGTGCATAAACGTGACCTAAGACCAGGGTGTTTGGTGAACAACGACTGTTGCGGCAGCTAGCCTATTCATCGCGAGCCCTGGGGTAGCTAGTCCGCAGAAATTGGAGAAACGCGCCCTGACAATCTTTCGCCTAGGACCTGACCCTTACGAGTCCGCGCATCAACTGAACTGTAGTCTCTTGTTCCCTACAGCAATGGCAAACGGAATCGTAAGTACTCAGGCCAATTCCTTGTTATCAAATCCAACAAACAACAAACTTCAGCGGCGATTGATCGTCAACACGGTTTCAAGTGGTGTGATCACCACGACTCAGACATTTGGTCTTTGTAATCAGAGAACTTGCTGTTGCGGTCGGCAGAATTTGGTCTCTTTCACGCAAAGCCGAAATCGTCACCAAGAGTCTAGATTAAATCGATCTGCATTTTATTGTGGTAAGCGCGGAAAAAAACAGATAAACAAATTTCTTTATTACGACTGTTCGAGACTGCAAAGCAGACGAAGGTCTGTCCCAACATCCTGTTCGCAGACGCAAAAACGGCGACATGTGAGAAATAAACAGTTACTCAACTCAGCGAGAGTCCTCTAACGACCCATGCCAGGGAATTGCAAAAAGGTTGCTACTGTAGGAGTGTCAGTGCAATCCATCCAGGCATTCCAGTAATATTAGACTTTATTAAGGCGGCGTTCAAAGAGTGAATCACATTCTTTGGACGTAGAGAGTTGCACGTATTGAAATATTGATCACCGGATGCGCAGCTTGAAGGGGTCAAACAAAGGTTAAGACGTTCGGTCGCTGCGCGCCGTTACAACGACCACGTGGTCACGTCGGTAAATCTTTCGTTTTCAGCCCGAAGCGGGAGTTCACGCGAATAAATAGGTTTCAAAGAGCGTAAATGGGACACACGCAAGCACACAGTTTTACTTCACAGAAGGTAAACAGTAGATCAGTGGTGTTTTCCAACCTTTTTAGGGTTGCGGCACCCTGCCGACGAGAATATACTTTGCGGCGCTCAGTGACGAACCCACAGGAATTTGCTGTAGAGTTTGATGGCATTTTGAAAATGCATCGTTTAACGATATATTGAAAAACGTCTTAACTAGCGGCACATCTGAGTATTGTGAATGGCACCCTGAGGTTCCGCGGCGTCCCGGTTGGTTAGGAACAACTGCAATAGATCATTGCAACAGATTTGGACTTGGACGTTCTTGCTTACGAATCTCGTGCGCTTTTCAGTCTAGTTAGGTTATGAAAAGAAGAATTCGACGAGTATTTTAATCAAGAGTTGGCAGTGAGGTTCCTTTTTTGTAGTTTCCATTTCGTTGTTGGCAAGCAAGCATGCTCGACGAACAGCGTAACCAGAAATTTTCAAATAAAGGCTGACACCAGGGAATAAATGTTTTTTCTCAAAGGAAGTTTTGCCTTCGTGGACACTTCGTAATGAACGTGTTTAGCGAAACGTCTGAACCATGTCGTTTATTTAAATGCCAAGGTCGTCTCAAGCGGGGATGGCCTTTTTTGTTCTTCCCCGCCATGGTGGCCCTTCTTTGTTTGTTATTCCCCTGATCTACAGCAAACCGGTCACGTGCTTGCTTCCATGGTTATTCTTTTGCAATATGTTGCCTGATTCTAGCCCCAGTCAATTTATTGGAAGACAAGATTGAAATAACCTAATTCTATTGCTTTTTTCATTTTACAGTTGATACGCAGATTTTATTGTTATTTTGTTTTCTTATTGTTATTTCCTGTTTAATTATTTTTCCGGAATATTTGATATTTTATTACTTTGCCATTTCGCATTACTGACGTTATTGCCTCATGATTAACACAGGTCATTTGCTACAGATTTGTTTGCCAAAAAATACCTAATGGAAATACTTTCGATAAATAACTATTCTGTATACGTAACTGGACCTAGGGGTAGTATATCCTGATACGAAAACACACCCGGAGGAAGGGCTCGTCGTACCCCCCGACCGGGAGGACTGGTAAAAAAGGTCGCCCAAATTTGACTGAGGACCTTTGTTAGGGCATGGACTGAACTCACCGAAGAACTGATTTCACGCATTTCCCTTTTCAACATTCATATTTTGATATTTATCTAATACGTCAAAGAAATGGATCTTCCCACAAGATTTATGTTATCTCAACCTGTTATTGCTCATTGCAAAGTGTCAGCATTTGCCTTGGTCAGCTGGCGGCTGTGTAGGTAACGTTGTTGAATCCACGTTCATTGTAAGCATTTTTAGTATAGTCTAGTACGAAATTATTCAGGAAAATTATGCTGTAGACCTGTGTTGTATATTTCCACTGTATAAGAATAGAATAGTATCCGGTTTCCAAGGTATAGAAGACAATTTGGTAAAATCGTATTCGTAGCCTGCACTTGTAATATCCAGAATATGCATCAGAGTTATCCAATGAAAACTCAACACTTTGCAGTAGACCAATGAGAAATCCAGTGATTTAATCAATAGCACTGTATCTTTCATGATTGTACAGTTATTTTAGCTAATGAGAAATCATTTTACAGCAGAGTTTAGAAGTCTTTACCACATGACGCTAATTTTATCCACATTGTGAAAATTAACGTTGTGTGGTTGTCTACAAAAGTTTCCCTATTTTTCAGTGATATTCCATAGAGAGGTAGACCTTTTTACTTATAATCGAGTAAATACTGTAATATAGGTAATATTTGATTCTTTGCTTGGTATTGCTTGTATCGTCGTGTTTGTCCATGTGGTCTTGTAATTGACGTTTCCCAGCAATTATGTTAGTTCGAAAAACAGTAGCCCAACTATTAGTTAGATCAATCAAATTGTTTGCTCTTCTGGTGTGAATTTAGGAAAACAGCCTAAGGTTAAATGTCAAATTTGTCCTCAAATGATAAAGTTAAGCAGTCCTTACAAATAATAAAGTTAATGATCGCTTTCTGCGATTTTACAATGAAATTTTATTTGATTAATCGTTTCAAACGTTTACGCCCTGGTAGTTTCTAGAGGTGCGCGGAGTCTGATTTTTTTGAGTCCGGATCCAACGCAGTTTTGCAAATTTTCAATCCGAATCCGCTGCGGATCTGGTACCAACATGACACAAGTAATCCAACACTAGTTCGACTCAACATAAATATAAATCAAGCAAAGCAATAGTAACGTTTTACACCAAACGCAAAACCCAAAGCCAATCTGACTTCGGCTATAGGAAGGAAAAACCTCACTCCTGATCTTGTTGGAAGCAGCAGGAGTCCCGATCCCAAAAATCTAAAATCCAGTCCACGCACCTCTCTACTTTCTGTCTGTTTTGGCTGTTTGATTTTAAATGACAACCTCTAAAATTTGATTGACAGTACTGCTACAAATGTTGAACACTTTGGTCTCGTCGCTGTGTTTCAGAAGCGCCTTATTCATTTATGTGTAGCTTTTGTTAGTATTGCTGTTTATCGCTGATTCGTACCCGTTTTTGTTTTTTCTTTGAAAATGTCCTGTCGTATAATAGGTTGAAACGGCAGGATGTTTTCCTAATAAATTCTCACCAGAAGAGCAAAACACTTGATTGAAGAATATCTGTGGGAAACACGCAATATGTTCGTTAGTTCTTCAGATTTATTAATTTAGATACTAGGCAGCCATTGCCGAGTCATCGGCACCTATACGAGCATACATTGAAACATGCTGTTATAAATATTTGTTAAAATAAATCGACGTTTCTGTTTATGCAAATATCATGTGTTAAATGCAATATATTGTACATTGAAGGCCCAAGTCCAAATTTGGGTGCGCTCCCAAGCCACACGTAGCGCCAGTCCTGCGAAAGATTAAAACAGAGTTTTTTCAGCGAAAGCCATCATAGCGAGTACAATCACTCAAATGCAAGGAATACTTTTGGACAATTCGTTACAAGGAAGCGATGTGGCGGAGACCTTGTACTCTTATTCTCAGTAAGTATATGCGCTTTATGTAGGTCTAAGTCAGTGGTTCCTACCCAGGGGTACTCGCACCCCTGGGGGTGAAAGACATCATTCCAGGGGGTATGAAAAGCGCCCGTCTTACTGACAAGTAATTGATCTGTTTATTCCTCAACCGCGGTCTTTTTGTTTTCTTTTGGCAATTGATATAGATAAAAACGCGAGGTTAGTTCGAACCTATGTATCGATATTGCATAGTCGATTCATTATGCACGCAAACATTAACTGAAAACTAGTCTTCTTATTTACGAGCTTTTAATAATTTGTGCTTGAATGAAATAGGTATTGACATTGTTGTTTTGTGACGTAATAATGACTTTTCTGAACAATTCTAGGATAGTCTGAGCATAGTATACACACGAGTGGATTCCGCATTTCATCATTCTCAGTAATTAGTTCTGAGGTGAATCGATCGTGACATAAAAGCAAGAAATAGGTAAATGAGAGTAGGGGCGTAAGGAGGGGGGGCAATGGGGAAAATCGCTGTGGTGCGCGCCGAAAAGTCCCAACAATGTCACAAGTACTTTCTTCAATACAGTACGTTTGCTTCCGAAAGACCTCAGGTTCGAACATGGGGGCGCCAAACTTGCTTCTTGACCATCTAACTTCGTTACGCCCCTACATGAGAGTCATTGAACTTAAATACATCAGAAACTTTTGTAAGACAGCCTTTTGATTTTATATTTTGCACATATTTCAAGTAAATGAATTTTTTGTAGAGCATATTCAAATGTTAATCTGTGTCATTCTTTCTTGCCCGTAAGTTATATTTTCTTTACATATTAAAAAATTTAAATTCTTTTCTAAAGGTTTGAAAGCTCATTATTAATTATAATTTGTTGGGGGAGGAAGGTCAGAACAAAGTTTTTTAGCAGTGCAGGACTACAGGAGTAAAAACGGTAGGGGACCCCTGGTCGAAGTTTAATTTTTATTAAAGTAAACTTTACTTTTCAGATTCTATTTACCTTTTCATAACTATGATATAAAATTCAATTTATCCCTATGTGTAAATGCAATCGAATTGTAGCTTTCCATTCTAGTAAAAACTACATTACTGTAATGAGTTTGTTCACGAATGTGATTCTTTTGCATGCAAAGTACAATTAAAAGTTTCTGACGATGTGGAACTTTCGCGACACAAACATCTGGTTCAAAGAATGCTTTCCGCTGTGCAGAATTTCACTGTTACAGTACTGGTGATTTTGTCGCATGCTATACGTCTGCACATTGCCTTTTTCAAGGGACTGGGCCAACATGGCTGTGGACCTCTTGAACAACTGTTATCGTATGGATCGCTCAACCACATTGTGCCAGCTTACAGCGAAGATTGATGTGAGTTTAAAATTGAGACAATCGAAAGCTTTGGATATCACTGCCTCTTGGAGTTAAGTTTTTGATGTCATCTCAAAACAGCTATTGTGTGTTGAAAGAGCAGTTAACCAACCACTTTCAAACGAATGCTTTCTGGATACATCACAGCAAATAGGGTTGTAACTCAATGTTTTTTTTACAATGGGTTACTGCTTGGCGAAATTCTTGCAAAACCCAACAAGGTCAGTGGCTTGGTGTTTGTATCGCTGATGTTTCTTTGATATGCAGCAACTCCAAGGTTGTTCCGTTCTCGGACTGTCGCACGTATGCAAGCATAGGGAGTTTATCGCTCAACCCGCAGTCCAAGCCGCTCTTGACTATATCTGGTACGGCATGACGAAACATAGACAGCCAATTTACAAGGTAAGACGGTGTGGGCGCGGTACCTCTTATCAACGCCAAGTTTGGTTGGTGACATGGGCGTCGGAAGGGGGAGGCAGGGGGGAAAGGCCCCTCTGGATTTTCAAATTTGACATTTTCCCAATATATTTTTAGTGAAAAAAGGTTGGTTTCTTAGTTTCGAGTGGTAAAACTGAGATTTTTGCTACTTTTGGCCCCCCCTGCAAAAATATTTTTTGGCTACCCCTGGAAAATCCACTAATGACCTCTCTCTGGGAAAAATCTTTCCGACGCCCATGGTAGGAAAACAACCAGTGTTTCCTCTAAGAAAACTTTACACTGAGCAAATGCTTGTTTTAGAGCATCCAGTTGTGCACGCGCAGGCGTACAGCCAGTGAAGCGCTTCAAGCGGTGAAATGGGTATGTGGTATAGCCCAGGGGTCGGCAACCTTTTTTGCACTGCGGACCGGTTTGAAACTGAAATTTTTTCGCGGACCGGCTTTCAAAAAACCACGAATGTTCAGCAATGAATATTTATTACAACTCGTGTATATTATTACAACTTTGATTCAATGAGAATCTTGAGCTTATTTTGCCGCAACGAAACGCTCCCACCTAGGAATTGTGGAACTCAACGACACCCGCAATATGTCCCTCACGTCCTGTCTGTTTTGCGGTTTCGTCTTTGTTGCTGCCATCACAGAAAATCTAGACTCCCGAAAGAATTGCGACTGCAGTTCTTCACCAACCTGCTACGTTGCCACACTCTCTCAAGTTTTTCAAACGGCATGTAATCAATGGGCACAATCGCAAGACCTGCCCAGCACGAAATTAATATGCGGGGCAGTTCTTGCTGCACTGACGACCGTTAGCAATCGTGTACATACTTGCTTAACTTAATCAACCGAGCATGGGGAGTTTATTCGTAATAAGCCTAACATTTTAAGCCGTGAAGGTTTTAAGCTAGTGTAAACCCGATCCTAACTTCCTAGCAAAACACTTAACAATCAGAGATAGCTTTACTAAAGCAGGAAGTCACTTGCCCATGCTTAGCCTATAATAGGCTTACCAGTTGTCAGCGTCAACACGCTATTAGTTTAGTCTAGGCTTGCATTCAGTGTTTCCAGATGTTTGTGACATAAAACTGCTAAATGATGTCACAAAACACTGCTAGATCCTGCTAAAAATCTTGTCACAAGTTTTCAGCTAAAATCTGCCAGAAGTAGTGAAATTCTTCCAAAAAAACTGTTATTTTCGAAGTGA
>Ga0210059_1013381_pt1 | contig 12283 bp, 6 predicted proteins | sample Ectturendosymbi2_FD_188042 | JGI IMG/M metagenome (GOLD analysis project Ga0210059, IMG submission 188042) | Ecteinascidia turbinata endosymbiont from Florida, USA - Sample 2 (SPAdes) (version 2) | ecosystem: Host-associated > Tunicates > Ascidians > Unclassified | place: Key West, Florida...
TCTTCTCTCATTTTTATGGACTTCCACACTGCAGTTAAAAGTTGTTTTTTTCCAACTCCGGAACGCTCGGGCTTGACTTCTGAAAGAAAGCACTTACCAGCTCGCACTCTTCTCGAGTTAATTCGTTCAATATATACGGAATGCCAACTGGGGCGACCTTCAGCACCAGACCTTTTCGCATGAGCTCTTTGATTCCGTCTTCGGCTGCGAAATACGGAGCAAGTCGTAATGCACTTCAGCTACATGTCCTTCATGCCACCAGCAACAATTCATAACTTGCAAAAATGCAGTAAAATTGACATAAAGCTATATTCTCGCAGCTTGCTAGCAAACCCTGTCAACTAGAAACAGTTCCTTTTTTTCTCGATGTAGGCTACAAAGCTTCACCGGTGCAGGATGCACACACTAACTCTGCTACAGTCCATGTTGTAGTTTCTCACCTCGGTGCGGGTGTTTCTCGTCTCCGAGTAAACCTTCTTTGTTCCGGTGCCTGCCAAGAACATCTCGTTTTTCAAAAGTAAAACAGAACAACATGATGTTGACAACGCGCATGTACATTTACAGCAAGGTTTATGTCCACCACTTTCCTAACGAGAAGCGAAGGCTTAACCAAAATTTATGGATTTTAACTCTCCTACCTGCTTTGACAAGGTTTGCAAGATAGTCGCTTACTCTAAATGTGCGCTTCATATTGTCTTCGAAGAAGTTTTGGTGACTGGCACACGTAAAGTATTAGGTGCAGAAATTGGAAATGCATATAAGCAAAGATTTTTCCTCATGAGCTCCTTCAAAATTTTGTCCTTGATTTCAAACCACGTGAAGTTGCTGTGATTCACAAACACACATACTTTAGCATGTTGAAATCTGCCAGCGGCATTGATTCAATCGTAGAAAAGTTTCCGAATTCAATCTGATTCAAATTCAGAGAGGAAATGGACAACTCGCTGTCAACCTGTAAAAAACAGTAGCACAAAAGCTTGAAGAATTTGCGAAATGCAGTTTTCTTAAAGTAGATTTTTTAATATTTTTTCTTCAACTGCGTGATGTTCAATGCTTTCAAGTAAGCGGTGTTTGACAGGTAGGCTGCAAAGCGCAGTAAGTGTTCTATTTCATTTAAGGCGACAACAACCTGCACTGAGATCGCACTGTGATTCTTCCATTTACGGCGTTGAAGCCACAGTTCACAAATCAATCGGCATTGTTCGATTTACACGCAACCTGCAAAAGGAATTGGCCATTTTGGCACAGGTGCGGCTCCAGCCAGTAAGTTTGGAGGGGGAGATTTCACTAATGGTTAGTAGTCAAGCCTCATTACAGGTTCACTACTATAAGCGAGATGAAGTATACTTCACAACATATCTGTGACAAAACAATGGACGGCAAAATGGTCTTACATCGCCAATGCTGTTTTCTAAATTGCACAACATCATGATGAATCAAGCTATGTTCGTAGGTTTTAGGGGAGGCGATCGCCTCAGTCGCCCCCCACTTGGATCCGCCCCTGTTTTGGCAAGAGTCACCTTGCGGGCTTCCCACAGAAAACATATTTGGTTTTTAATATATATAATTCGAAATACAACAAGTCTGTTTTTTCATGTCAGGTGAGCTAGAAAATAATTGCTGAGTTGTTGAAAAATACGCCTATGCTCCTAAAACTTTACTTTCAATTTTGGCATCCGTCACCGATCTTGTGAGGTCATAAGCGCTACCTGAGCAGGTTGTAAAAAATTTAGTAACAAAGGAATTACGTCGTTTAGACGAAAATTTGGTTCAATACCAACTGATTCAGGATTCCAGTAAAAATAAGATGGAAAAAATTACCAAACTATAAAGTACTGGTTCCTAAAACGACGCTCTGACAAAGTTGCAAACTATTACGGAAATCGATGCGTCGGTTTCTCACAAAACGAAAACTTAAGGCGATGCACAGTAAATCGCGCAATATACTGAATGACAGTGTACCTCCCATACTGACGTAGGGGCAACTACGAAAGTTCCATCATCAAGTTGTACAGTTACAGAGGTGAACTGCTGAGCCAAGAACGGGTCCGATGGCAGGGTCGGTTTAATCAAGTCCAGGCTAACTCTATTGCTGAAGGTGTCGGGATCGAAGGGGAGGCCAATCAGGCCGTCGTCCTCAAGCAGGTCAAGAACCTCGGGATCATCGGCCAAACCGTCAGCGATGGAATCAACATCGAATTCCGGCGAAGGTAACGGGGAAGCTGCAAGCGGAGCCTCACGTTCCACAGCAACTACTGTTTCGCTGACCATGGCTGACGTGGGAGAATCTTTGACTGCAAAAGTTAGCTGATTATACTGAAATTTCGAGGTTGAAAAGCGATGGCATTAACATAGTTCGTATAAAATTACGATAGAACAGGGGTGGGCAAACTACTATCCACGAGGGGCATTTTCTGCGGCCCCCAGAGCAGCCACACGTATATAGATACTACATGTTTCGAGTCTATGTTAAAGTAATTTTATCGATTAGATTAGAACACTCAAGATATTATTCTACATGTTTCATTTGAAAGCGCATTTTTACTCCACCGGAAGTAACCATTGTGTAATACATGCGTCCTCCCGGCAAAACATGATGTAATATATTCGGCCCCGGGTTGCAAAGAAGTTTTCGATGTGGCCCTTCATAGAAAATGTTTGCCCACTCCTGCTGTGGTACTTTTATGTGTTTGTTACTGTAGAACTGTAAATTATGATATTTTCAAAACCGCAATTTATGGTTTAATCACCGTAAGTTAATTATCGCTGGTTCATTGTTTGAAAAAAAGATGTTGCAAATTTGTCCCTGAAATCACTCCGTTGAAAACCAGTTGCCGAACACCGGAAAAATCGAGTTTGGAAAATTAACGATTGCTTTGGTTCGATTTTTCTACGTTGAGTAATCTTAACTCATTCCGGTTCAATGCTGTTCAAGTATTGATCACCAATAAAATATGGTTTCATGCAGTGTTGCAGTCGAAGAATGCAGCCCTCTCTTTTTTAAGTGAGGGCAGGGTCACAATACTTTTTGGTGCAACTTTAGGGCCACATCCTATTTACTGACGTTTGAGGTGCTATATTTTGTGGTGTGGAAGGCCATAGCTTAAAAAGGAACGTTACCCCACTTCCTTCTGCGACACACACCACGTACTGCTAAGTAAAACTTTACTACTGATTAAAGTCTCATAATGAAGGAGTAAGGCGCTTACCCTCTACGTCGTGCTCACTCGGTGGTGAACGCCTGCACAGGCCAAAGAGGGCATGCATCATCATGGTGAAAGCGTTCTTGATCCGTTGCCCGAATCCAGGTCCTTTCTTATAGTTCTAGAAAGAACATACAGCATAGAGCAATATTTTACTGGTTGGAGTATATTGTAAGATTGCTCTGCTTATAGGCTTAGGATCAAAATAACGCACTGCAAGGTGATTTAATGACACGTTCTGGTATAAGTCGTAGATGCAGCTGTAGCCAGGTTTTAAGGCTAGGCTTAGTAGGTTTTAAGGTTTAGTAGCCAGGTTTTAAGGCTTGCGGGAAAATATATTTTTAGGGGGGAAGATTTTTGTTTTCTTTGTGCTTAAAACAAACTGTATAAAAAATTTCTCAGCACAACAAAATTTGGGGGGCACAAAAAATTGAGGGACTGCCCCCGAATGTCCCAAGTGATGCAGAATTTTGTCTATTTGAAGCGAGAATTTACTTATTTATTTTTCAAGATTTTTTCGACCTAGGGTATACATGCAGGGACAGGTGACCAATCAGCTTAATTAAGCAGAGTCTTATCCTTTAGCGCTTTGAATTTGAATGTCAAGTTCCGCTTAAATGCAGCGTCGGAAGAATGGAGCAAAATACCTTGCCCGAGATATTTCTAACTTTTAAACAAAACGTTGCTACAGCCAAACCATCCGGTTAAAGTCCACAAACGGATAAGGTAAACTGCACGCAGCATTCCTTTTTTAAATAAACGCATATATACAGTACATTTTCAGGTGAAAAACACTCAAATCACAAACGCGAATTAAATCTAAAGCAATTTTCTGGTAAACATTAAAGCCTTAAGAACCGTTGTGCGAACAACACATCACGTGACACGTGTGACGTCGTAAAGTCAAAACTTGCTGTGCTTGACTCTAGGGTGTCTTACTGATTGGTTGTCACAGCTGCATCTACAGTTTTCAATGCTGCTCAAAGTCGTGAATAAACTTTGCATACCTCCTCGGATTGCATTTCATCGTCGGGAATGACTTCTGACGTCACAGTCGCCTTTCGGTTTCCCGTCTGCATTCATTTAAATAATGTGAGAGCCCGATCTTGAGAAGATTGAGAAGTGTCTGAGAGACTTTTGTGGCAGTGACAACATAGGCTCAAATGGACAGTCATTCTGACCAGTTCTCGTTCGATGCGAACATAGAACTCGCTGCTTGAGAAGGCCAGTAGCCAGGTTTCAAGGTTTGGGGGGGGGCAAAATACATTTTTAGGGGACAAGATTTTTGTTCATATTATATGTTTGAAACAAATTTTTCTGAACACAACAAAATTTGGGGGTCACAAAAATAATTGGGGGCACTGCCCCGTGGATACGGGCTTGTGCTTGAGATAACGCGTAATGTTGTAATAAATGCCTCCTACCGATTGATTCTCGACGTCAGCGAAGCGCAACGCGCTCGACCGCTTCCTGTCTTGATCAACCTGCAACAAAGGGGCAATCAGTGAGAAAAGCATTTTTTTGTGGTAGGAAACTCCTAAACCGTTTAACATTCATGTCACCGTGCAACTTCAAATGTGTTCTTGGCCGTATGGTTTGATTTCCATACTAAGCAATATTCAAGTTGTTATAAATAAAACAAGGAACATACATTTAGTTAAAAACGTACGTTTTTTTAATTTAAAGCCAACAGAAAAAATGGGGATAACTGTCAGATTGATGGGAACCATTATTTTTTTCGCAAGACAGCATCCACAATAAATGGGAATTTGCATATACTGTAAATTAAGCAAGAAACGCGTAAAACAACTCAAAAACTACTAGAAAAATCGTCACAGGGGCAAACACAGTTTCAGTGTGGTGGAAGCAAAATTTCCGCAGATATATTTAAGCACTTTAACTTCAAATAAAGGTTTGTTTGATGCTGAAAAAGATCTGACGTATTTCTTCAAAAATTATTTTTAAAGTCCGGTGAATGTGGACGTCACAATATCCTGTTTCTTTAGTAATAAAATATCACAGTTATCTCGAAAGAAAAGCGCACACAAAACTTTTATCACTTTCTCCTACCGGCAGCACAAGACTTCGTCCTGATTTTTGTAAAACCAACGATGACTTCCGGGGATTTTGACTTTCCGTCTGCGAAAGAAAAGGAATGTCGAACCACAAGGGAGTGCGAGCTTTCAGGCTTGTTCTGAAGAACAAAATGCTTCTTTTGCCATAAAGCTGTATTGTAGCAAAGAAAAACCATCAAAAGATGCAAACGAGATTATTTCTAAACCAGTTAGCTGGAAGGCAAGTTGTCAGGAATTCAGCCATATTCGCAATTCATCCGATTGCATTTCTGCAATGCAACTTTGTTGATTGGGCTTAATTTAATTGCAAACGATTGCTCTGTACAAATGGTAAGAATGAAATCGAGGTACTTTCGCACTGTATCATAAGCGCGTCGCTGCTACTCCAGTTTCTGCTGCTTTTACCATTACTCCATTACAAATAAATTCATTTCTAACACAGTGATGAAGTTCTATCACACACTGCTCACCTACTGGCTCGAATCAATGCTATTCAACCGACCGTAATGTGCTTGCTTCAAAGATAAGCATGAACTCAGTGGTTTTGATTGAACAGACTTGTCTTTAACGCTGTCGGCGTTGTCATGATGTAATAAACAAGCGTGATGCACAGTACATAAATCAACTGGCTGAATTACGGAAACCCATTTATCGTTGCTATTAAGCTGAGGGACTAACCTCTGGTAACTTTTTTCCAGAAGATCCACTGCTTCTCCGTCTTTCTTCAGCAGCTTCCTGTGTCATATCATGAATTCGAATATGTGCAATTACCTTTTCCCGGAAACACTGCTTTCAGCCGAACAACTAAGTTGTGTGATACTCTTGCCAAACAAAACATTGCATTGTATAACGTCGTCGCTCCCACACGCAGCGCAGTAGACTTAAGCAAGCATGGCAGTAACAGGGAACATGGTTGCTCGCGGTTGCTTGAAAAACGGATCTTTATTTTTTCGCAAGCTCTACTACATGCCATCGAAACTCCGGCAATATTGATCAAAAATAGTTTTTCATCTCTAAAGGATTGTTTTAGCCGATGCACCATAAACTTTACAAAGTTTAAAGAAGAATTACGAAGTTTCTTCTTTGCATTAAATCAACTGCAGAAATAATCACAACATTTTCACCAGTTCTTGTTGGATGTCTGTGATTCGCGAGTCTAGAGTAACTCTTCGTTTTTGATTTGAAAACTTCTGTAAAATTTAAAAAGTAACAATTGAAAATTTGTCTTATTTTCGGACCTTGATTTGTATCAAAAATCATTGCGAACGATTTCAACAGCGACTCGGTATCCAGACAAGACTCATTGGGAGCGAGCCCCTCAAGTTTGCACTAGATATAACTACATGCAGAGACTCGATCTAGTTCAAAAAATTATTTTAGGCTTGATGGCAACGATGGTAAGTATTGGTCAGCATGAAGATATGCATGCAGCTGTGGATTAACGCTACGGAGAACAGAAATTGGTCAACATAAATGCTCTGCCCTTGCGTGAATGGTTTGTTCGTGATTCTAAAACCTCTTCTAGGAGATTACCCGAACGTTCCGGTGGCTGATAAAACTTTGGTGTGCAAACTAATAGCCAGGAAAAGCTTGGAAAAAAAACATACAAATGCGTGTTCTGCACAAAGAGTTAAAGATAATATTTTGGACAGATATAGCTAGTTTATATTTCTGCTTGCCCGTGCGTTTTCTTTTAGGCTGGAATGGAGCATTACGTGAACCGCACTAGCCTTTGAAATCAAACTTGCTGCTTTGCTTAGAATGAATAAACTTTCTTTTAGGCAGAACCAATGGCTTATTTATTAAGGTCAGCTCGGGGAGAAAAAGTAGGTTATTATTAGTAATTTTTTACCTTGCAGCTCAAATGTACTGATAGATATAAACTTAGAGCGAAATGATATCGTGAAATGAATCAGAACTCCTGTTCGCTTCATTTTTAAACACAAAAAATCCTGTTTCAATCGTAGAAAAACTGCTATGAGCCAAGAGCTGCCAGAGTTTAACACCGAAACCTGAAACTATTAAAAGCGAAAAATTTGACTCTTGTTTGTAGCAGCTCTCCATATCCTTTACAAATGTTCGATTTTTTTTTGTTTAAACTAAACTACCACAGGAAAAGCTGCTAACAGTGTTTGCAAGGCATTTAGGAAATTGTTGATTGGTTAGTCACCGATAAGATATGAGGAAAAATCACACATCAACAAATTTTTATGCAGCTTTGTAGCTATCAAGAGCGAGACGTCTTACCATTATTAAGTAAAGCAGGAATTTCAAAACGCAAACACATTGTAGTTCAACTAAAATTTCAAGACAAACCACTGCACATCTGTATCACTGCAACGAGTACGTACTCTCCACTGTAGGGCAAGGAAATCTATCTAATTTACTATTTTTACAAAATAAAATTTTCTATTTGAATAAGGAGTGAGGGTGCGTAATTTTACATGAAATGGATTTCCTATTAAAAATTTGCTGATAGATTCCTTGCTTACCCCCACTGTGGAGAGTACGTATCTGAGTACAGATGTGAGCAAATTGAAATTATCGTAAAAAGAAGAAAGCAGAGCACAGTCGGCTGATTCCTCGAAAGCATACAGAAAACCTAGTGGATTTAATTGTTACTGTAATAATTTTCTATGAGATTTACCTGTAAATACTCTTCGTCAGATACCTGAAATTAAAAGAAAAGAATTAATTTAGAAATAGATCAGGACGTGATAAAAGCGCACTCTTTACAAGCAGCACCTCTGGAAATTCCATGCCCGTCAGCCTCGAGGCACCGGATTCTCGTCGAGCGTTGCTTTTGTCAACAGATGGACGTCGATCGAACTGACTACCCACAGATCCTCTTTGACTTGTAACAGAACCTCCCTGGCTCCCGTTTTTACTCCTCAGCGGTCCCGTCTTACTCCCTGTCTGGTTCGCGGCAGCAGAGCTTTTTCCACTTCTTTCGTCCGTAGATGTAACAAAATTGCCACCAGACTCGTCGGTTGCGAACCCTGTTTGTCGTGTATCATCGGTATAAGATCCCCGCGCACTCGTATCATTTGTGACCGATTCTAAGCGACTGTCATTCCCGTATCGGGAAGATGCAAGTCTGTTTGGCATTCCACCTGGAAATGACCTTTTCCCGTACGAATCGCTTGTCACCGAACCACTCCAGCTTTTCTCTTCTGATAGTGGTTCCTTTGCCATTTGACTTTCCCGTCGGAGTGTGTCTTTCCTTAAGTCCAAATCCGTCTGTGACGCGCTCTTGCTGCTCCCCCCCGTCCAAGTGCCTCTTTTGCTTCCGCTTTCGTCTGTCAGAGTCGCTCGTTTCTTTGCACTTTCGTTTGGAGTGAAACGATTTCGGCTGAACGTTCCACCTGGCAATGCTGTTCGTCGCTTCATTTCAAGCTCAAATGCACTTTTTCCGCTAGTTTCATCATCTGTCGATTTCTCTTTCGCTTGTGCGGCAGAAGCTTCGGGACTAACTTTTTCTATAGGCAGGGACCTCCTTCTACCCAAGTTTCCATCTGTGTTCTCTGAAGTAGTTCTAGCGCTACCAACTGTTGCCCTTCTATTAGTTCTATCGCCATCAAACGAGCTTTTCCTCAAATTTTCGTCACTGATTGCACTTTTTCGGGTTGTCCTTTCGGCAGCTTCTGTACTTTTTCTTAATGTTTCGCTATCCACTATTCCCCTCCTGCTTGCTCTTTCTTCAGGAATAGAAACTTTTCTGAACAACTTCTCTTGGCTAGCTGTGCCTCTGCGTGAAACTCTTACTTCCCCAGTTGTAATTCTGTTCGGTGGCACACCTTCGGCTGCACTTTTCCTACTTGTTCCGTCGCTTTCAGCTCTTCTTGGACTCACTCCGCCATAATCTGACGCGCTTCTTTGACGTGCTTTTTCATCACTGACTGCTTCTTGTCTGCCAATGTCCTCATCCTCGACTGCGCCCCTTCGGATGGCTCCTTCCTCAGCAGCTTGATCCAGAGTGCTGCCCCTCCTGTGGTCGACTGGCTCTCTTTTGCTCGTCGCTTTATCATCAATACTCCGTCGCCGCCCAGCATTCGTCCTCGCCGCCGATCCCCGACGACTTTCGTCCTCCTCGGTTTCCGCATCTTGCCATCCACCCAAGTCGTCTTCAAATTTTCCGACCGCCGTGACAAGTTCTTGAAATAGGGACTTCCGTTCGTCCTCTTCCCGCGACCCTCTTCGACTCGCCGCATCAAAAGTTCCGCGACGACTCCCTTTACCATCCGATACGGTGCCTCGTCGGCTGGTTTTATCGACAGCCTGCAAAACACAACAGGAAACTCCTAAAATTCTTGGTAGCTGAAACAGTCTTTTTTGGAGTGTTTTTGATGGTGCTATATAACTACAATGGTCTTGTAGCGCCACGACTGAGCGTTGGTTATCACTGGACTAGTTTTATGCGTCCTGGATAGACCCCGCAGCTCTTCCGCACACTGTGCGCCCGGTAGAAAAGCTACAGCACCAATTTATAAAGTCTTGGTATAACCCGGGCGAGAGTCGAACGCCAGACCTAGCACCGGCGAAACAGTCTTTTTTTTCTATAGACTTACGGAGAGAAACATTCAGACATGCGTCCGGATTGCTTACCGACAAAAAGTCGTCGTCTTCGTCGTCACTTCTTCCGGACTCAGAATCTTCGCAACACCAGCAGCAAGTGATCTGGAACAATTGCAAGCATTCCATAAATTTACTGTTTTACGAAAGTCCGCTTTGTCATCTGTTTCGGCAGAACTTACCAACTTACAAAACAACAGTGCGCATCTTGACAAAAAAGTGCCTAGATGGCTGAAGAAACTCTTTGAAAGCGGTGTCTCGGAAACCTGAAGAGACATAAGGTTGTCATCAATTCCGCTGTAGAAGCGACAACGCGCAGGCTAAGTGTTCGTGCGCTGTGCAAAACGGAAAAAATGGTGAAAAAACGCACTTAAAACGTCGACGTAAACACCGTGACTGTACCGAATAAAAGTCGTCGTCGCTAACTTCGGACGTCTTGGTCCCTCTCCGGCACTGGCGACGGTCTCTCTGTGGAACGTGCACTTGTGAGAAACATTGTTATTTTCAGCGATGCACGTGACAGTGACGGTCAGCTAAGACACACAGAGCTTTAGTGCAAAAGTATCTTGTTTCATAACCTGTTCGGCGCAACAGCGCGCACTGTCGTTTTCTTAACTTGCAGGTGGATGCCAAACGCGTCAGATACGAAGCCAGTTTTAGTCATTTATTCAATAATAGCTGTTACTCACTGGCAAACGCTCTTTGTCACGACTTGGTCGCCGGGTCGAACGGCTCTTGGCCTGAAATCCACGTTTAAGAGAGAATAAATATAAAAGATAAACAAGAAAAGACCATTTGTTTCAACAACCTTAATAAAAGACCTAGTTGTTACACGTACTTACCAATAGAGCCTCCTTATCTGTAATCACCGAATCCAGTGTTCCTCTTCTGCTGCCTTTTCGTGACTTCTGTATTGTTTTAGACATAATGCGTTCAGTGCGTTTGCTTACCTTGCTGTTTAAACAAGACAAGCGTATAGTTACCGCATTCCCACCGACCAGGCTGGTTATCCACGTTCCTAACCCTTCTGACTCCTCTGTTGCTGCCTAGAAAAACGAATGTCGAAAGTAGTGCAAAAATTGTGGCAGCCAAAAGCATTCGCAGCACAAATATTATCATCAGTGTTGCGAAAGTCTCTGAAATCTCTTTACGTTACCTAACAATGAGTTTATTGTTTTCTTTACTGACAACTCTCATTTGCTGTTTATTGCTGTTTCCTCGTTGCCACGTCAACCGTTACAAAAGCAGCGGTAACAGATAAGCTTAAAACTAATACAACCTTCCTCTTCTTTACATGGAAGATAGTTCATGTGATTCAACATTTGCTTTCACAACTTTGCTGTTCATGGTCTTCAAATGTCGATTTGTTTCGTGCACAGAGGAGACTAAATTGTTAAACTGGCACAACACAGTGCAAGGGAAAGGACGTACACTTATTTATTAATTCATCCCACCATGAAATCCTTAGGGGTTAGTTAATTAATTTGCAGTTTTTTGGCCAACTACAAACGCTGAAAAGCCAAGCGCTCTAAAGATGCAGATTTTCGCCTTTTTTCTAAAGAGAAAATACAAATTGCCCTTTGATTTTTTTCACAGGACCCGATGACGCCATAAAAAATCCCTTCCCTACCCATTCATGACATCACCCAAAAAAGTTCAAACCTCAAAATGCCCGGCTTTTTAAAATCGAAGTAAGGAGACTTTGCTTTTTCAGAGTGTTTGAACAGCTCCAGCTTTATCGGCTGGGAAGGTATTGCTGCAAACAACAGCCAATGCTACAAAGAATTGATCTACCGTTTCTTCGACTAGGGTCGAGTATTTCGACGCTCCACTGTCTCTGCGCCAAAAATCCTCAACCGCCTGCAGAAAATCAAAAATACTTCAAGTTCAGCGTTAACGAACCCTGAAAAGTAATACAGGAAATAATATTAATAAAATCTCCAAACCGTTTGAAAGCCTGTATCGTCGCTGAATTCAGAAGTCAGAGTGGCTTTTCTGCTGCCTTTTTGTTCCTGAGGATAAAAAAGCGAAATGTGCGAGCTCGGCGGCAAACAAAGCGCATTTATAGGACCTGCGCCTCTTCACCACAAGTTGATCGGAAGGTGAACTCGTGTCACTGGGTTTAACGAATTTGTAATAAAAATACAATTTTATCTGTTTGAGAGGACAAAGACGTGGATGCGGTGTGCCAGAATTTAGGACCGATGCCCTGAACCAGGGGTCACCAACCTTTTCGAAACTGCGAGCTGCTTCTTGCGTACCGATTGATGTGAAGGACTACTAATTTGATACAAATTTATGGAATATAAATTTTTCTCAATTTACCTTCAGTTATTTTAGTATTGATATTCTTTAATGTGAAGACACTGATCATGCTAATGTTATTTTGAACAGGCCTGCGGGCGACTTGGTGCCCGCGGGCACCACGTTGGC
>Ga0210059_1013382_pt1 | contig 12282 bp, 10 predicted proteins | sample Ectturendosymbi2_FD_188042 | JGI IMG/M metagenome (GOLD analysis project Ga0210059, IMG submission 188042) | Ecteinascidia turbinata endosymbiont from Florida, USA - Sample 2 (SPAdes) (version 2) | ecosystem: Host-associated > Tunicates > Ascidians > Unclassified | place: Key West, Florida...
CCATCTCCATTATCATGCGGGCCATGTGTCTATTAGGCAGCAGTCGCATCAGCTTGCAGGTAAGGCCGCGGTGCCATACCGTGTCACAGGCAGCTTTGAGGTCGACAAACACAGCTCCGGCCTTCTTTTTTGCTGAAAACCTATCCTCAATGTCCTGTGTCAACAGGATGACCTGGTCTACGGCCGATCTCCCGTGTCGAAAGCCCGCCTACTCCTGTGGGAGCAGTGGGTCGATGATTGGTTCAGCACGAGCGTAGATGAGTCTCTCGAGGATATTCAAGGGGATGCACAGCAGAGATATGAGACAATAGCTCTTTGGGTTCCGAGTGGCTTTTCCGGCTTAGGGATCGCAACTATCAGTGCTCTTCTCCAGATCTTTGGAATTTTAAGTTGGCGCATGCAGGAAGTAAGGAACTCGCAAAACCAAGATTTGAGAGCTGACCTGGCGTGGAGTATAAACTCCAGGAAGATGGAATCCAATCCCGGACACTTTTCTGGCTTCAGGCGTCTGAGGGCAGCAAGCTCTTCCGATACTGTGACCCTCAGGTGTTGGAATCTTCCGCAGGTCGGACAGCTCCTTGTTGATGAACCTGGTGGACTCGCGGCCGCCAGTCCTGTGTGCCCCGTTCTTCACGAGTTGTGAGGCAATAGAATTTACCGAGACGGGGCACAGGCGAGAGGACCTGTCTAGACCTGCCAGTAAGTTTGTTGATGATTCTCCACGCCTTGCGGATAGAGTGCGGGAAGTCGATAGACTTAACAGCTTCCTCCCTTCGCTCCTGCTTCATCCGTTGTAGCCAAGATAGTAAGGACGAAGCGGCTCTATCAAAGTCAGTCCCCACTGGGGCTCGGATGAAGGAGCGATAGAGGGTTTCGCACTCTTTGTCCCAGTATGGCTCTCTCAATATTTGGTGTGTTCGGAGGTAGCAATCTCTCGACGGATCCACCTGTGAGAAGGCAAAAGCGCTTCCAATCGGCCTTGCGAAAGGTCCAACGTTTCACCGGATCGCTGTGGCCAGTAACCTTGAGTCTTGGTGGCGGTGTGGGGGAGAGCCGATGTTGTGACCGCGGATCTTTCCTAGAACACTTCTGTCCGGCAGTCGGCTGTCCCGGCCGAAACTCGTGAAGGCCAGGTCTGGATTGGTGCCGACGTTCCAAGGAATTCTAGGTCTAGATTAGTGCCGACGTTAGTTATAGAAACCAAAACCATACATTTCATCACGTTTAAAAGCTACAGTTTATCTAAAAAGTTGTTTTTACCATTCTGCATCATAACAAATTGCAACAAAACAGCTTTGTACAACATACTAAAGTAACTGCATCGTAAATCAGTTCTAGGAGGTAAAGCAGACTACAGTAAACGTGATTTCATAAAAATTTTCCGCAGCAATGCAATTACTTGGTGAAAGAGATTCTCTTTGTAAAAGAAATATTTAACAAAACTCTATTCGTAAACTTGAACAATTGTCAAAATTCTTGAACTCACAATTTTCTATATTTTGTTGTTTAGAATAGTTTAGGACAGCGTTTCTAAACTTAGGGTAAAAGTAGCGCTAGGTGTAAATATCATTTAAATAGGGGGTAGATTTTACTGAATCATAAATTACAACAAACGTGAGTTTTTACAAAATGTTATAAAGTGGGTGATTAGGCTAGGCAGTAACAGGACAAAACATAAAATTACACCCGACATTGTTTTGTTCGTAGATTTGTGAGAGGCTCCATGTCAGGCATCACAGAGCATTGTTACCAAATAGGCTTATAGATTTATCACACAAACTGGAGATGTTTCACTTTGGATTATGGTTTAGAGTTATACTTGGTGATAAGTTTTCTCTTTTTATTTCATTTTCACAGATGTGGACTACCAGATTCATTTGAGCACTTCATGCGCGCAACACTGTTTCACGACTCCATTTGGAGTATGTACGTAAAAGCAGATTATAACCCTTTCAGAATTGAAAATCCTCTATTGCGCAATAAATGTGACTGTTTTCATAATGGTCAGACTGTAGCGCCGTTTTCTCTTTCTTTTCTCAACGGAAGTGGACAGCCAGCATGATGGAGGTCTTTTTGGAGAATGAGTTTTTGATGAGTTTAACTATTGCAGGTTTCGCCATTCTCAGTTAATATGTCGAAGAAGATGACTTATCTAGAATCATACGTGGACTTCGGGTCGACTTCATCATAACAGATGATGTTCAAATACCTCAATGCATTTTTTGCTCCAAAGTGCTTGGTGATGGTTCCACGAAGCCGTCAATTTTGAAAGCTCATTTTGCTTTATGCCCAGTGGCGTAACTGACGGGGAGCAGTGGGAGAGCTGCCCCCTGGCAAGCTAAATGTAATAACTGCCCCACTTTATCCAACATTTTGATATGGTATTCTTTTGTTTTTCAGTAGCTTGTTGTTTTTTCGCGTTTTTCGGGTGTTTTCATTTTTAGCTAGTATGGACATCTACGACATCGAGATTCATTATCATTTCTTAACTTTTTCTCTGAGTGTTGGCTAGTGACTGGCCTAGAGTAGCCAGTGGGCCCCCTTCAGCTTTGTTTTGTCCCCCCTGACTCAAACATCTATAGTTATGCCACTGTTCACGCCTTCCCACATATGTACATGATGACAACATGTCTACAACATGAAAAACGGGTTCTCACACTTGCCTACTTGTGTGTTTTTCTTTACTTTCTTCTTTTTTCTCTTTACTTGTGTGTTTTTCTTTACGTGTGTTTTTCTTTACTTGTTTTCAAGTGCCAACATTTCGCCTGTAAGATTTGTCTTACATTTACAGGACTGATGATGCGTTGGAAAACGCGAAACTAGTTTCCCCGTCAATGAACTGTGACTGATTTACTTGCCGCCATCTTTGTGGCCTTTAACTATGAAAAATTGCCTACTTGTGTGACATCTTCAATCTGCTCAACGAACTAAATCTTCACTTCAAGGCAAAATGACAACTCTATTCAAGTTGACAGATCAAGTGGCTGTAGGCAAGCTTAAATTGTGGGAGCAGCACTTAAACAAAGGGGATTTTGACATGTTTCAAATATTTGCAGAGACTTTGAAAGACAGCGAGCCTTAGCAAGCTTCCTCCGATCTTGTGAGCAGTCACTTGAGTGTTCTTTTACAAGAGTTCAAGCGCTATTTTCCAAGCTCTAAAGACTTTTGAACTGCAAAGAAATGGATCCGTAATCCATTTATTTTCAAACCAGGTGAATCGACCTTACCTGTAAGACAAGACAACCAACTGCTGGACATTGCGAATGATGGTAGCCTGAAATGTATTTTTTATATAACCACTCTACCAATGTTTTGGATGAAGGTCTTGCCAGAATACCCTGACCTTGCCATAACACCATTAAAACGTTGCTGCCATTTCCGACATCCTACTTGTGCGAGTCTGGAATTTCTGTGATAGCAGCAACAAAGACGAAACCGCGAAACAAACTGGACGTGAGAGACACATGGCGGGTGTCATTGAGTTCCATAATTCCTAGGTGGGAGCGTCTCGTTGCGGAAAAACAAGCTCAAGGTTCTCATTGAGTCAAAGTTGTAATAACTTATGAGTTGTAATAAATATTAATTGTTGAACATTTGTGGTTTTTTTAAAACCGGTCCGCGAAAAAATTCCTGCTTTAAACCGGTCCGCAGTGCAAAAAAAGTTGGCGACCCCTGCTCTAGCTTGCATTCAATATTTCCAAAATGCATGATAAGCTGTGTTGTTGCTTTTGACGGCCGGGTAACTAGAGGTGTTTACGACGACACACACCAGTGGTTGCTGGGATCCTGCGTGACATTTTGTTAGACCGTGCTCGTGGTGTTGAAACATTCAATTCGAAGCTAAGAAATAGTCACAGAAATGGGAAGATTGATCTTTCGTGCATTTCAGTGTGAGATGGAACTGGATTATATTACTGTTAGAACATTGTTGCTTGTCCCAGTAGCAAAAGGTTTGTGAAAGCATTAAGAATTGGTTTCAGTAAATTTATACGAATTTATCCTCGCTGCAGTATTGCGTTCTGCTGCCTTGCGTATATGACTTCGAAATATCTTACGTAAGTGGTTCGTGGCTACAGTTTTGACTCCACCCACACATGTCCTGCAACCTCAGAAATTTATACGGATTTTCGGTAATGATTCAGAAGCAATTCTTACGCGTATTTCAGCTCTTTTCCCCGGAGGTCAAACATTTTCATCAGAAAAACACTTGGAAGAATTCGCAAATCATATTGATTGAGTGAAAATGATTTAAAAACATGAATTAACTTTGGCAAAGAATTTGCTTCGGAAGGGGTCGAAGCTGTCCATATCGCTCGAACAATCTGTTTCATTTATAGCTACTTAAAAAGCTACGTTTGATTTTTACTGGCAGCTGTAACTCTTCCCGTCACCAGCGCTTCATGCGAGAGAATTTTATCAAGAATGAAATTAGTGCAAACATTTCTCAGAAATTGAATGACAAGTGAAAAATTGGATAACACTGATCCACTTTTAATTGAAAGGTTTAAGCTGAAAAATAGATTTAGATGATTTCGTTGATGAATTTGACAGATGACATGATAATCGAAGGATTACTTACATTGAGGTGATGATGATATACAATTTTAACGTAGACTGTGCAGGGATCTGCGTGAGAATTATATTGCTCATTGTCTATTTGTATGAATCTTTTTAGAGTTAGTGCTTGTTTTGCGTATGGCAAGACAGTCATAAATCAACGCAGGGTTGAAAAGTCAGCTTTGACGATCAGTCAGAGGAATATTCAGTGTGAATATTGAAATGAATGACTTTGTTGGGAATATTCTGCAAAATAAGTTTTACACCTGCTGTTACATCTTGCTCTCAGGTACACGCCCTAAACGCCGATGCACATCTATCTGCGGCGCTGCTATGCTACTTCAGGTGCCACTTGGTGCCGAAACCTCTCTGCTGTTAACTGCATGCTGTATTGAATAGTTCTCACCCTATCCACGCTGCAGATGGGCATTAAAATAGATACGCTTGCAAGTTTTATTCGTAATAGTAGTTACATAATATTGTTATGGTTACAACACAATCACAAAATGTCCATAAGCTACCACAAAAACGGATTAGTCAGTTGTTAAAATCCGTTGATAAGTGGTTTATTTTTATGTGCTTTGTAGTAAGAATATTTTGGCGAAACTGATTGGCTATCAACAGCCTACTTGTCTCTCTGTCAATATGGAATTCGTGGTTGGAACCATTCCGCTTTCATGTGAATTGTATTCACTTTCGTGCAGCTGTTTTCGTTCATGTGAGGACGGCACAATTGTGGAAAATGGTATTTCGTTTTACATGTGTAGTGCTGTGGAACTTGCATGGTTAGCACAGAATATTCGACATAGCAGTACACGTGTGTGATTTCATCTGCAGTGGCTTTTAGGTGTCTCCAGTGAAAAATAATCCAAGTTCATGTTTAACGATACTCACAAGCCTATGTTGGATTAATAGGATCATAGCAACTTAAAAACTTAAAATACACATTAACAAAATTTTATCTTCAAAACAATGAAAACTCACCATGCAAGATAGAGATTTATATTGGCCCCCGCTACTTTTTCCTTGGCCCCGCAGTGCCCCCCCCCCATTTCTTTAATTCTAGAAATGCCACTGAACACGTGAGCTACGCCCCCGCCCCATCCAAATAAGACACTGTTGTGTTATCCTGCACATAGTGTACAAAGCAACTTCAACATTCTGCCGTTTTTTGCTATTCATACAGATATTTTGCTAAAACATCTTAATCAAAAAGGTCATAGCAAGGTTGACTGAGCACGATGGCAGCATAACATCGTTTCTAAGAAGGGCCCCGCGCCCAGGTCTTGCTTTGGGCCCCGCACTTGCTAGGGCCGGTCCCGTAACCAGCGTTGCTAACAACCCATAGTAAAAGAACGACAAACATCACACAAACAATATGAAATATCTTTGTGAACCACCAAGAAATCAAACATGGGTTTCTAACAACAGGTTGAAATATTGATATCATAAAATTTTACGAAAGTTGAGTTTGCCATAGGCATAAGCATCATTAATAAAAACCAGAACCAACCTCCACTGTCTACCAGCCACCGGTCAGTGTTTCCCATTGGATCTTGAGTTTTTAGAACAGCAAACATCTGATCAACATTGCACGAAAGGTCGAGTGAATTAAATGATTGATGTGCTCTAGTGGTGACATACAAACTGCTGGAAGGATATTTCTCTTGCAGGACCTTAAGCAACGTAATTATTGTTTTGAAAATTTTGCATGTTCAATTAAACAAGCTTGTCACATTACATCACATCGGAAAAAATCTAGAAGGTTTTAAGTGTTTTTTCTTTTAGAACAAAACGTAAGCCAAAGATATTTATAGCTGTTACCACGGATATTTTCACAGTTTTAATCTGGTTAATGAGCACAGATTTACCTTTATTTTTCAATTTTATCTTTACGTAGGTCATAACAAAATACAAATCAGAGTTTATCAAAGATATCGTACTGATTCCAGTTTTTCTTTTTAACTTTTCGCCAGTTATCTCTGCGACAATGTTTCATCGTTGAAAAACAATTGAAACTCAAATTCAGAATTACTAACACACTTATGACTTGAATGTGAACAAAATTTTGCAATATTGTTTTTGCATGCGTATTTATGATTCACAATTTAGGTCTAATGAAGTTATTTGCTTCGAAAATTGAGTCTTTTTATTTGTATGCTGAACTTTTGGTTGCGTACTACAAAACTTCTATCACTGCGTCTCAATAGAAAACAAAACCACGGGAAATTGTGTACCACAGTATCTGAAATCAGTCCGCATTTCCTTAATGCGTTATTACCATTTACATCTCATAAAAACTGTCTGTAGTTCAGACATACCTTGCTGTAATCCCGGATATACGAAGCTTTTTTCTGAAAATTGGTTTTCTTCGATTCCGTTGGACTGCGTTGTTGATCACCCGTGTTAACTGGTGACTGCTGTGAAGTACGCTTCAATTCAATATTTTGTTTCCAGGAACTGTGATTTCCCGATGAAAGGTATTTGGTAGAAGTGAGACCCAAGAAAGGAATGGGATTCATCTCGCTTGTAAAGGCCACACTCCGTGGACGAGGTTTGGGGGCAACAGGAGGTCGGGGCCGATCGGCGACACTTGGTTTTAAAGAATTGGGTGTTGATAGCGGTCGAGCTGAAGTGGTTGATTGATGACAAGTTCGAAGAGGCTGGAGGCAAGATCCGGGAAGCAATCCGTGCTTTTCTGTTGAAGGAAATAGATTTGACGAAAATTAAGCCTGAAAATTAACTCATAGTGTGCAATGGGATCCAAACGAAATTTTAGCGCAAAACAAAATGTTGTGAAAATTACCGGAACGAAGTAATTTCAAAGATGATCGTCTAACTGCGAAAAAATTTTGATTAGCCCCAGCATGCGATTTGCCTTCTTTAGCCAAAAAAAATTCTCGGGCCTACAATCTCTGAACAACTCTTTAAATATCAGTGATGACTATCAATCTCATTATGTTTCAGTTTTTTTTTTCTTGATTTTGTTTGAGATGCAGTTCATTACGTTGGACTCCCATACTTCAACTTAAAAGAAATTTCATTTTTTTAGCAAATCCTCAAATTGCACATGGCAGACAACATGTAAGCCAAACGTTTGCCTATCTTTGGTCTAGATCGTACAGACAAGATGGTACTTTACTGCAAAAATTGCGTTTCGTATACAAAAGCAAAACCCTGCTTCCAAATTGTTTTTGATTTTCTGGTTCATGTGGCCATTTCATGTCTAGAACAGAGCACACGTTGAGATGAAGTCGATTACGACGCTTAAAATGTTGTGAAATGATGTAGGATCAAAACATGATCCTTCGCCGCGTGAAATGAATTTTGCTATCCTTTGCGCTGTTTGTTGATGTGTTTTGACCTGTTTCACCACCGACGTGCTGAGATTGTGGTTTTCGTCCGTCACAGCGTTTCAAATACGCATGCAAAAGCTTTATTGCCATTGCAGTGGCGTGCAGAGGTCCAGTGATGCCCGGGACGACTGCTTGGTTGGATGTCCCCTTGCCAAATTCTAGTATTAAGCAGTGGCTCGGGCCTATGGTGGTCATTGTTATTGGATAAACGCTGTTTGTAACGTTAAAATATGACGTCATATTCACATTTTCAAACAACATGCATATCAATAATGCTGACCTCAAAAAATAATAACAGAAATTATAGAAAATCATTCTGAATTTTCCGGATGCCCGAATAGCTGCAATAAATTTGTTTCAAGTCGATCTTGATAAACCATGAAATTACCAATGATACTGTTATGAAAAGGCACCTCCGCCCCCGTTGCACCCCTTTTAAAAGGGCAGAGAGGGCAATGCTCCCGCCACGCCTCCATTCTTCGGCGTCCCTGTGCATATTATTATACACGCACTCTCTCTACTCGTTGTAGGCTACAATGTGTCACTGTAATGAACATATTATCAGCGGTCTCCTGAGACAGGGCAGTTCATAACTGCAAAAATATCCGGCAACGCGTTAAAACAGAGGAGTAGAACACACTCAGTGCTACGTCAGCGGCTGCACAAGACTGCGCGAATGTCTCGACGAATAGCAGTCGACCAGAATGTATGCGGTGGGAATGGCGGACTCCCAGGGTTGACAGTTTAAAATTTGTAAACTACACCATAATTGAGAATGCGCATAAAGTGCGCAAGAAAATTTTCTTTTTTTTATGTGGCTGTGAAATGTACAATTGCTGGAGGACAGAACAGATACGGGCTTGTGCGTGCCGTTATAATCAATCCGCTTGAACTGCCAATTAATGACGAAGCTCGAAACGAAGCACATATTGTAAGCACAGGTGTGCGAAGGTATTAGCACAAAAAACGAAACGGGGAGCTAGTGATACATTATAAAATCAGCTAAAGCAAGCATGTTGAAATAGGACAGTTTTGAAATTTGACTGAAAATCAATTAAAGGTCCATAATTATCTTCAGAGTTGATATATTTGGGCCTAACCAAAAATACCACACGGGTGTTTTAAAAAGCCTGCTTAACACAAACCAATAAAATCCACTATAAATCCCACTCTTTTCTTTTCCTTTGAAAAATGTGCTATGAAGTTAAAAGTAAAATAAGCAGCACACTTGTACAGTTAACTGTACATTTTTTTATGAAACAAAACGAACAGCAACGAAATTTGAAGGACTTGACAAAAAGAGAAGAAAAATTCGAACAGTTTGAGTAAATTCTACTGGTTACCTTCTTCAGCTCTGTAAATCGGTATATTTTAACAAATTTGTCTGCCTCCAAACAGTTTCTGATGTTGGACCATACCAAACCATATGTTGAAAAAATACACTATATAGATGTTGAAGTAGCAGGGCATGTAGGCTACATAAAATTGAAGTGAAATGGCAGAGTTTGTGTGGGAGTTGCTTTTTTTTGTTTGCTGTGAACATGCTTGCCAAGCCTTACCACTTTGGAGTGAATTGACCAACAACACTTTGCGAAAACAACGATGGGGTACATTTCTTTACCCTCAGATTTGAATGCCATAATAATCGGCATAACAAGTTATTGTGTAATTCTGAAAATGGTGATATTGCACGATGCAATAAAACAATTAAAAATAGGGTTTTTGTGTTTTTTTTCTAAAAAAAAGAACAAAAACCTGTTTCTTTCAAAAAAAATAGATTATAAAAAACAAAAAAAACATGTGAATTGCTTTTCTAAAACCCGTTTTTTTTCAACCCTGATTATCTTTCAATATTTTTTTGTGATTTTCCCTTGATCGCACGATCGTGAACAAGTCACGTCACTATCAGTTTGATTGGGTGCGCGCCGCACACCTAAAGCATAGCTCCATGGTATTGAAAAAGCTGAGAATTATTGGCATTTGAATACGTAAAAATTAGTATTGACAACAGAACATGTTTCGTAAAATTAAATCCATGCAACATGTATTAGTAGACTTACAATAGAAAAATCATCTTGTTACTGCATTTCAATTTTTGTAATTTCACTCTTTGAATGCCCCTGGCCTTGGATGCCCGGGGCCGGCGCGCCGTTCGGCCCCCCCTTCTGCACGCCACTGTGCCACTGCTGCAAACGCAAGTTTGGTTTACGCATTCTGCGGAAGCTCTAAATTAGGGGTTCCCAACCTTTCTCTTACCATGTACCCCTTCAGCATTCCGACAGATGAGAACGTACCCCTTCAGCATTTCAACAGAAAAGTATGTACCCCTTCAGAATTTCGACAGGTACCCCTAAGAATTCCTATGACAATACATTTTATCATGATTATTCATAGATATATTTAACAATAAGCATATAATGATTTTTGAAAAGAATATTAACTGGTATTTGTGTAAATATTTGGAAATAAATTATATGCAAATATAATTTGATCTTCTATTGATAACCTTAAATGTACCCCTTCGGATAGGCAAATGTACCCCTGGGGGTACATGTACCCCAGGTTGGAACCCCTGCTCTAAATCATACGGCGTGTTGTTTCAAGCTTCAAATGGACGTGTTGCCTTGCTCAATGAACCGAAATACAAGTGAACGCATTTATCTGGGAACGACGTATCTTATGGTGTTGATCATTGCAGCTTGAGTTGTAATTTATTAAGTTTATGTTACTTTTGCAGTAGGTGAATGCAATTATTTCTCCAGTGAATGCAATTATTTGTGTAAGATGTAATTTTGAGGTTTAATTCTCGCAGTTGGTGCTGTGTGTTTTATTCAGTTCAGTCTTGAGGTTCTTTGCTTTCTCTACCCTTGTTTTAGCCTTTCCACCTATCACCTGTTAGCATTTCTTGCAGATGCTAACAAGTGGACTGACGATGCGTAGTGTTACGTGAAATCGAATTCCTATTAAAAATTTGCGATAGGTTCCTCACTTGTTTCACCTGCAGTATGGTTTATTCAACCATTTTTGTGACTCAAATCATGAAATAACACGAATAGAGCAAGAGTAAAAACAATAACATCAAAGATCACAAACTAATTTCATGTTGATGAGAATACAAAAATATCAGAAATTACAGGTATCGCAGTTTAATGATCATGTTCTAACATATTGAATCACAAACGGTTGGCAAAAGACCACTTGGGTCAAGTTCTCAGCTAACCCTGTTGCTAGCACCAACCAATTTTGTAATTGAAGACGTTTTTCAAGTAGTAAAATAGTAACAAAAATGCATCACATCAACATCAGGTAAAATAGGCAAAAAAACAACAAAAACAATGAGGGGAAAGCGTGCCGGAGGTGGAGTGAGCAACTGTAGAGGTAAATGAGAGGAAGAAAAAGAGGGGCATCAACACAATATTGCAGAAAGTGACAAGCATAAAAAACGAAGATCAACAGGAATTTTGGCAAGATAACAGGACGTTGTTATATTGTTTTCCAAATAAATAAGGCGAAAAAGATTTTAAATTTTCAGGAATATCAGACCAGATGGATGCCTGCGACCCACACCAGCGGACAACTTTTCAATTCTCGCATGCATTCAACCTGCTGAGCTTCGTCGCAATGCAGCCACACTGTCTCTTGCACGCCCTGCCATAGAGCCTGGACATCTGCTCCACTCAGCACTCACCTGCCCATCGAGTGCAAATGCAGGGCTCCTCAATTTGAGACATCCATTTGTAGCCGCCGCACAACAACTCATCAATTTATCTGACAACAACGTGCGGTGTACTGGGCAGATCACCGATGGAAGCGGAGTGGGCGGACAACCTACAATGCTCCGCACTTTCATTCCCGACACCGGCATCCACCTCGGAATGACCCTCCCAAGAACAGCATGGTTCCGGCTTAACCGTCTCCGGCTCCCCTTGTACAGATGGGTATGGCCTCCTCTGCGGCCTGTGAGTGTGACGCAGAAGAACAAACCGTCGAATCGATCTCCTCATTGACTGCACGGTCTGACGATTCTGGACGATGAGACAATCGAATGGCTGCTCAACATCTGCCCCGAGATCTAGTGCGGCCTACCAGTGTTTTGAAGAACTGGCTCAAAAGAAGAAGAAGAACCAACCAACCGTTGTGTTAATGTGCGGCGGTAAGTATTTTTTATCTTTACTGCAGAGCTGAGGTGATAACTGATTGTGGCATCGTTTTCACAAATGCATAATCATTTTCACACTTTGTGTAGACTGCGTGGGTCAAACATAGGCAAGTTTGTTTGGAGGATATGTGCAACTTTCCCCAATTTACAATATTGTGCTGAATCATATCTGTGAATTATTTTTTAACTTTAATATGGCTAGCTAAACAC
>Ga0210059_1013383_pt1 | contig 12281 bp, 6 predicted proteins | sample Ectturendosymbi2_FD_188042 | JGI IMG/M metagenome (GOLD analysis project Ga0210059, IMG submission 188042) | Ecteinascidia turbinata endosymbiont from Florida, USA - Sample 2 (SPAdes) (version 2) | ecosystem: Host-associated > Tunicates > Ascidians > Unclassified | place: Key West, Florida...
ACATGTGGCGCCATCTTCAGGCCGCCAAAATACGTCTACAGTGCTTGCGAAATCGTGGAATTGGTCGAAACATGGTTTGATGCTTGTTAATTTAATGAAAATATTTAATCAAAAGTGTGTCCAGCCTAGCCAAACGTAGTCTGGGAAAACTAAAAATAATGTGTTTATACCCTGGTATATTAAATCAACTGAAGCCAATGATGTTTTGAGGAAACGCATGTGGTTTATCAATACGTCTACTCTGCCTCTTATGTTTAAGGGTAAATTTTGAAAATATTTAAGTCGAGGCCATTGTATCATACCCGCTGAAGTTTCCGAAATGACTGCAGACTACGTAGGCAAGCGAAAATTGATCGCATCTCAGGCGTTCCAGGCAAAACAAGATGTAGACCACAATGAAGGGCACTGCAAACAAAAAGAAATAAATGAATACATCAACATCTAGTTACTCTCAAACACATAACCTTAGTTTTGAAACAAATGATGTGAATTATGTGCAGTACTGGCAATCACTTCAAGCAGCTTGTTAGTCAGAGCCTGGAGCAATTTAATGAATTGAAATACGCTTTATCTTGTGGGCAGAACCACTGGCAAGCTTTATTCAAGCAGCGTTTTCTTTCTGTCCGAATCCACGTGGTTTTGAAGCTGCGATAGTACATAAAAAAATTTTAAACCGTGAGCCGTGATTTTGCAGGACACAAATACAAGATCAACTAAGAAGCTTTTTTTTGGATTTTTAAAAGTGCAATGTGGCGTTTGGTTCTAACGTACTGAAGTCCTGTCATGTGTTTCGAAAAATTATTTGTTGACATATCCTAACCCAATTTGGAAGTTCGTTGCAATAGGCAGTTTGAAAACCTTTCCATCACGATTAAGTGTTGCTATTTTTTAATTGCGCTTGAGTAACATTGCAGCACATTAAAAACAATATGACATGAATAATCGCCAAATAAATGTGTTGTGTTTGTGGATACGGTCAGGTGGTGAATGTGACCTTCATGGTTCAGCGTAAATGCTTCCAAGGTAGAAACGTAGTTTTGAAAATTTTGTTTTTGCTGGACGATTTTGTTGCGATCGGAAAGCCCGAGCGGCATGTGCGCAAGCTTCGCACTGTGGCAGTAAGCATCAATGGAGATCACCCGACGAGATCACTCTATTATTGCTTGTTCGCGCCACATTCATTTAGTGTTTTATCTTCGCCCACATTCCGTTCGTGGTGAACCGCGCATTTCAGCGCAACGCCAGCGGAGTGGTTGCAACAAATTTAAATTTTCCCACGTCCCCGTACCCACGTTCTGGAATGTGCCTAGCTCTTTATGATATTCTCGATAAAGTGAAGCACACTCAGTAAGATGAGTATTCATTGCCAAGAAAAGCACCTGTTGCCGAAACGTAACCTAACTTCATCATGGCTGTCATCTTGAATAAGTGCATTTCGCGTTGAAGTGATTTTTTTCGTGAAATGTTTCTTGAGGCGTTCAATCTTCGCGTTTCTTTCCAACCAATGAATGCTGTAGCCATTGTCAACAGGTTCTAAAAAACGTTCAGATTTTATGAATGTCTGCTCCGGCTAAATTCGCAAAAGCAGAAAAACTTTAAAGAAACCGTAAGAGCATCAGGACTAATTCTAATAAATTGCTAATTGCGTTGTTTTTTGATGTGCAGACGGTGTTGTAAAGAACCTTTTCGCAATTCCAGCTTAATAAAATATCTTTTGCGCAGTGGCGTCAATCAATTATTGTACGATTTCGTCAGCGTGTAGCAACTGTCTAATGCAGTGGTTCTCAAACTGTGGTACGCGTACCACTAGTGGTAAGCGAAGACCTTCAAGGTGGTACGCGAAGAGACCTACTTTCTGTTTTTCTTCACAAAAAATATATTCACAGTTGTAGTTTTTACTTGTCGGGTTCTGTTAATAAATTCCTGAATTTTTGTGTTGCCTACCTCCCTTGCTGTTTTCTAAAAATGGCCATTAAAATTTCTCACGGCCATTTTGTTCACGTTGCATTTGTGTCAATTCTGGTTTTCCAGACTCTTGATCGAATGATATTTGGCACATTGACTTTTCCTGGAACAAGGTGGTACGTGATGACAGTACGGGACAAACAAATGGTACGCGATCAGAAAAAGTTTGAGAACCACTGGTCTAATGACACAGCACAGGGTTGCCAAAACCAAACGTACATTCTCAGGGGCGTGCAAGGGGTGTCGACGACCCAGAAAATCCAACGTCGTGGGCATGCAAAAAGCGGCATTGCAAAAATTACATTTTATGAAATTGCAGATATCCAGTTTTTGTATAAAAACTTGTCTAAGAGCCTCCATGTTACAGGAACGGGTAGCAAACTTAGCTTTAATCAGCATTGAAATCAAACTTACTTCAGTCGATGCAAAAAGATCGAAATGCAAATATTTTCCGATATGAGAGGTCCAGGGGCGTAGTGGGGCGGGAACGCGTTGGAACGGCGTTCCCACACCTTTTTCACGTTTTGCTTGAATATGAGTTGGAAGCTGTTAAAAACTGTCTATTTTTTGGATGTGTTCCCACACCTTTTTTGTTAGCACTATATCCCTGGAGAGCTCTGGGAAAGAGAAATCAATGAGTGCAAGTGTGTAACAGAATTGTTCACGTGTTCTAGTTGAATGAAACCGGTTACTTTTTCATTTGTTTTTATTAGACAGTAGCCTATCTTTAGCAATTTGTATATAGTTCAAAAAAAATCGAAGGGCATCAATGCTTCAAACAGGATACTTGTACAATTTCAGATACTGTTTATAACAGACAAAATAGACAACTCTATCTCCCACCGTGCTTCACAAGTCCTATCTTTTTGTTGGGCCTATCTGATACTTATTTGCATGCATAATTGCAATATGTATTTCCTCAACGCATATCCATTACTAGAGGAATTTTGCTTATAGCCTAAATGTATGCTTCAGCCCACAAAATAAAACAAACTATTAACGAGTATCACATTACAAACAAAAATACTCTGCAATATTTCAAATTTGATTTTTAGAAGCACGTTTTTTGTCAATACTAAGATATTTCTAATGTCTGCATTTCCCACATTCCTCAACAGTAGAATTTGGTAGGGAGGCATAAAATCAAGCAATTACCCCTGGCATCACCAGATCTCTGCGCGCCCCTATATGTGCTAGAGTGTGTTGTTGTGCAGTGACAAAAAAACTACCACTGCATCCAGCAGAAAATATCTTGGGAATAGCTGTGAATAAAAGCTTGAGTTGAAAATCGTGGCAGGCAAATATTTCGCAAAAACACGTGTCAGTTAGCAGCAATCGCATAGCTTTCGCTGGCAACAAGCACATTTTTTCAGTTAGTAGCAATGGAATCTTTCAGGTAATCATTACTAAAATATTAAAACTTTCATCACGAAAACCTTACGGTTAGAATGAATGGCACCAAGAAATAGAAGATCAGTAAGGCTGGATCCATAACGCGACGTATTCTGAAGAACGTTTCTTTCGATAGAAACACTGGCATATATTGGAATGCGAAGCTGAAATATTGGAAAGTGTAAGTGGAGGGCAGAAAAGCTGAAACGAAAAACATTAGCATAAGACCATTCGTTCTTTTCAGATCGAATATTAGTTAATTTTTGAAAGGTATACTTTTGCAACTACAATTTCAATGAAAAAATAAACACATGTATCTAAAACAGTAATTAAATTTTACACACTTCCAAAATTTTTCAAAATTCAGAAGTTTGGACATTAGTACATCCAAAACCTTTTCTGTCGAAAAAAGCAAGGAATTGCTGTCAGCATCGCTGGAAAAACTTTAGTCAATAATTTTGTCGTAACGATCAAGAAAAGCATTGCAAACAAAGGGTGAGTGATTACCCGGTATCGATGAAATTGTAATATTGATAACCCAGATGAATACCAAGTGTGCAGTCACTTTTCCTGCTGTTTGCGATCGATAATACATAGGGAACTGAATTGCGATAAAACGTTGAACGCTTATGTACAACAAATGGTCGATGTTCAGCGACAACATTGTGAAACAGACGATTCCTCCCAATGTTGATTCCAGGCGACCTGATGAATCTGCCTCCATTTGAAATATTTCTTCTGGAGTTGATCGATAAGATCGAACGGCATTTGGAACAGAAACCAGCAGCAAATCGAGCCCTGAAACAGGTATATGCACTCATCAAACACCTGGCCGCTGTGAGAAATATTTCAGATAAACATGGCTATTTTGCCTCGTGGAACCATCAGGTCTAAACTGAAATAATTTAATTACAACATGCATGCAAAAGCATACACGTCCTATATCCAAACAAAGACTGCAACCAAGTACAAAACAGTTATATTAACTTCAAATAGAACCTCAACAATGAAACGCGTGTAGCCGCTAGCTGGGGATAAGATAAAGTAATGGCATAGTATGACGATATTTCGTAAGAAAACTTGTTCTTCAATTGCAGATTTTGAAACGACGCCGAAGTTACAGCTCGCTAGCAGCGGGCCTTCGCCAGGCCAAATGACAAGTGAATGAATAAAGTTCTTAGATGTATTAGCCAACGGAAAGAATGTGTTGTGAAGCACAGAGATACAAATGATAAAAACCAAGAGATGGCAGCGATAGTATAAGTCTGAGTATTTTTCATCAAGAACATTTGGTGGATTGTTAATACATACGATTCATTAAAACGTGTTTTCAAAAATTAGTCGCAAGTACAACAATTCCTGCTTTCGACTAGTCCTCAGACTTAATTGCAAAAGTTTATAGAGTAGCGTTTGGGTGCAGCTTATGACTCGGTCGACATGGTTTTCATGCTAACATGGTTTTCACTGCGTCGTGGTTTTGAATGAATTGGCCAATTTTATCGCTATGTTAAATCTGTTGCTGCTCTCACATATTGCGTGCGTGTACTTGCTTCCTTTCACAACTGGCATTGCTTGGCTTTTGTCATTTTTATGTCTACGCTCCTCTGAAGATTCTTTTAGTTTACTAGTACGTCAAGGAACGTCGTTAACATGCCATTTGCTTTGATGATTTGATGAAGGCCAACTGTCAAACGAACTGAAAAATCGGCATCATTTCAAAAATTGAGCAAAAGTTGTTTTATATTACCTTTGATTTCATATTGCCACTTTAGATTTCATGTGGCCTGGTTCTGCAATTATTTCGTAGTTATTCCAATAAACGTATAGCTATTTGTAAACAAGTATTCCTGCGCACACTTAATTGCAATAAATAGCAGTAAGCCTAGCATTCTTTACATTTTTAAGTTTTTGTTAAGAAGGGTAAATATTACCAATATTTTCACGTTCTTTTCTATTTCAATAAGCGTGCAAGAGATGCAGACCAAGTTGATGAAATGTATACTTTACATAGGCGAAAGTAACAATGACTGGCTCTTCTTCGTGAAACGGAGCGTTCACAGTATATGGATTTTCGTATGATGAATTATATTCACACAGAACTCTTAATCAAGAAGATTATACATTTTGGATTGGCTTGGCTGAAGTTTTGCAATCACGTTCTGAGATATAGACTTCACTGGACAGAGTAAGCACGTGTTTGACACACTGATTTATTTTAACTTGGGCTTGTAAAATACACAAAACAAGAGAACTCGTCCATTCAGCCAACCCACGCAAATGTCTTAAAATAAAATGAGACCCAAGTTAGACTCACGGAGAAGCTTTAAGATAACCAAGATTTAACAGCCTGAAGAGAAGATGTTTCAAGCCGAATTATACGCAGGAGATCTCATAGACTAGAGCGAACTCAATCAAATAAAGGTTGTGCCAGTGAAGTCAGCAGTGAGGCAGAGCACCGGTTCGTTCCGTGCGTATTGACTCAATTTTAACCTATTTATCAACGAAACTATTATAACCTATACATCAACAAAAACGGAAATAATATCATCAACTAACGTCGTGCGTTGATAGACAATAACCCTTCCTTTGCGAATTTATTGCATTTTGTTTGATTGGCAATAAACCTTGCCTGCACTTTGTATATTTGTAATGATTGGCGCATACGTGAAATAACTCATTTCTTGGTGCGGTTTAAATTACAGTAATCAAAGTGTTTTTATTTGAAAATAATTGCAAATATCAAACCAACTGGCAGTTCTATTTCGAAAACTGGCTAACTGTAAAACAGCCTACTATATAACTGGAAAGCAACTGTCTACATTTGGCAAAAATATTGCGGCAAACTTTTACTTTCTTTTCTTACCAACTATGACGTCAGCAGCAGCAAGTGACACTTTGATTCTGTCAAATTTCGTTTGAGAAACATGATTAACCCAAAGCACTGACGCAGCAATCACCAGCAAACTTGCCGAGATTAGAAGCACTCCAGTGGCTCCAAATATTGTGAAAATTGCGTAAGCAGCAGAAGATCTACAAAAAAATTTGTACTGTTACTACAATCCATAGTATGTTGAATAGATTGTGGCACACTGGTGAAATAGTGATTTGCATGCGCAAAAACCTCTGCAATGTTGCTGGACTCACTAACTGCAACAATTACTGGAAAAAAAAACTGAAAAATATTTGTTATACTTCATATCCTAGGTAGACAACAACAGGCAGTCTATGAAAAACTTTCTCCAAGTTCTAAAGCATTCACGTAACAACACGCAATCTGTATACGGTTAGATGGAAATGGTGATTGCTAAGTTATTTCTCAAATTTGTAAGGGTAATTCTACGAACCTCGCAAATGCAGACCAACCTGCAAAAAGTCTGATTATTTTCCATAGCTTACCGGCAAAGCTCACATTCCTCCAATATTATTCCAGTACATTCGTTTGCCGCTTTGATTGAGCAAAAAACGGGAAAACCACATTTTGCATGATGAGAAGTGTTGGTAAACTCAAAATCCATTTTACGCTTCGAAGTTTTTCAGCAACTTTCCCACTTGTTGCAAATACATTAGATTATATCTGTTTGGTGACAACGATGCAACCTGGTAACAAATTTAAAATGGGAGCCATGTGCTTCTAAACAGCAAATCGTGTTCCTTTGTTTATTCCGCAGAAATTCCAATGGAACCTTGATCTACAATAACTTGGTCTGCATAAAAAACAAACGAAAGATGAAGCAAAGTCACAAGGAATAAATACAAGCAATACAAATTCCACACAGTTTAGATATAAAAATGTTTTGGTTTCTACATTCAGGTTTAATGTACAGGTAATGTCATCCATTGCTTGATTTTAAAAACGTCTTTCCACCACCTTCTGCTACATCTCTTATTTCAGCTCCCTTCCGATAGGAGATCTTTCTCAGAATATATTGATTTCTTTTATCGCTATAATGAAAAAATTGCTCATCTATCATGAAGTCAAATATTTGCTTGTCGCGTTTTCTTTCGCAATCAGTGAAAAAATCGAAGTGTTTTGAAGAGAATGCCGGCGACAGCAATCAATTATTATCAACCCGATAGAAAATTTTATATGAGTTGTTGACTCTTCAAATGTTGTCTCACTTTTAATGATGGTTATCTTTTTCTGTAGAAAACGGAAAAATTAGCGAAGGTGCATTTGAGCCGTGAGCTTATGAATCACAAATCTTTAAATCAAACCTGTGGATTGGTATTACTTCGAAAATTAACTTTAGTGTTTCCAAAATGGTGCATTCATCTGCTGTAAGGTATACTGTAATCATTCGCAAAACATACAAACATCCGGAAATAATATGTAGCCACCCGCGATATGACCACGCCCCTCTCTGAGGCGCACATCTTGAGACTATACTACAATTAGCTGGAAAACATGCAGCAGGCAAAAATTTGGTGTGCACAATTGCCAAACCACAGTATGCAAATCAGTTTTATGTCTTCTGTTAATGTAATAGAAATGATTTTACTTATCGGCTTTGCTTCCCAATCCGTCTGTCATTTTACATTAACCAGCACATTTTTTATTATTGCTTTGAAATTATTTTGAGATACCAAAAAAGAAATTATAATTCTGCTTAAAGATTTTTAGTCGGAAAATGACTGGTGTTAAATCAAATACAATATTAACTTTACACTGCCGCAACTTCAGTTCTGATCCCGAACTTTGTAGAAGGCTTTGAGAACAACGTGGATGTAGATTGCCTGGAATGTGATCGAATTTACGCAATTTCGAGATGGCGTTTTGTAAAGATACAGCAACGGAACTTAAGCACTGCACCGTTTTCAAGACAAAATATTCATTACATCCAAACTCGTTCGGTTCTTTATCCGATCCTGTTGGTTTTGTCTGAAAGTTTATAAACACTGCCCTAGTTCGCTAAACTTTGTTCATCTCCGACTCCGAGTCTCGTACGTCGATATGAATGTAACAGGCGTGAATTCTTAAAACTCTTTCAACCATTGTTTGATTTTATGAAACAATGATGTTGCATAAAATCAAACGCTTGTAAAAACAATCATGTTGGACGGAGACAGATTTTTTGTCACAAAGTAACAATTGACTTTGTGGGAACAAACGGTGCGAAGAGTAGGACTGTAGTTATATTTTTAGGGATGACTGCAATCGGTTTTTAAGCAGCACATGCTTCTCCATATTCAAAAAAGCCAAAAAGTTTGCATATTTTCCCTCTTCCAAAGGTTTATGTCTAAAAACGTACTGCGTATAGGAAGCTTAGCCAAGTCAGTATGGTTTTCTATTAGCCATTTTACATCTTTCATGAGTTTCGCTGCTTAGCTTTGTGATCAAGCAAAATAAGTTTCAATCACATATTCGCATCATGTTTTCCAACAATTTTGAAGAACTGAAGGTAAATTCGTGCAGAGCTTGTTTGAAGCATGATTCACAAATTGATTCAATTGAAGCTGTTGAAATGTTTTTTTCTTAACTGTGCACAGTGGCGCAGCGAGGCTAAGTGCCGCCCGGGGGCCGAACATAAAAGTGCCGCCCTTTCCACAGTCAAATTTGCTAACAAGAATTTAAAATGAAACAAGATCATCTTGCGTGCTTATTGAAGATATAAAGAATAACCAAACACTCACAAATTGAAATGGGTCTTGTTTTTCGTTGTCGATGATGAGTCTTGCTGTTTCTTCTTTTCGCCGCCTTTCTCATCATCACTCTTCCTATGTTGTCTTTTTCTTTACATATGTATGCAGTATATGGACCCGTCATATTTCGTCAAACTTTTTTCCCTGCTGGCTTTTAGCCTCGGTAAGCCGCACCACTTGGCTTTGATCATTTACTCCAGCGATTCTCAACCTGTGGACCACGGAAAAATTTTGACGTGTCAGGGTCACGAAAAATTTTTGATTGGTCAGTCAAGGTTGTTCTCATTTCTGCTCTGTGCATGTGCAAAAGTTGTTCCAATGGAGAAGTTGTATAGTCGATGGGCTGTGGACCCAGTTTTTGCTTTGTAATTGGGCCACATTCTTGAAAAAGTTGAGAACGCCTGGATTACTCATTCCAGGGGATCAAAACAAAAGGTTAAGAGAAGTGATGACGGCACACCTACTTCATTGATGTAAACATTTATGTGTGTTAATATTTGGTGTAGTATCCCCGTCTTTAACTAAAAAAGTATGCATGCTGCATATAGTGGCTAAAATAATAAATTTGATAATACGACCTCAGTGATGTAAAGAAAGTTTGATTGTTCACTTCACGTTTCAGCAGTAGTTTAATTTTCTTAGAATAAACAAAAGGCTTAGGCTTCAAACGTTAACTACGTGGGCATTTGCGCGGGCTCTCATTAAGGTGCAGGACCCATTTTGACAAAATAAATCAAATAAGCTTAAATCTGCCTCTGGTTGAGAAGCGCTAGCTTGCAGCCATCATCATTACCTGCAAAGTTCGTCTAGCTCAGCGGTTCTTAACCTTTTCGGTCTAGATTCCCACAAAGGCCAATCACCAAGTTCGAGTTTCCACCTCATATTTTTAGTGACGATGTTTCACGGAATGCTATTTAGCCAATAGTAGCTATTAGCTCTGTAGTGCATAGGCTTCGTATAAAAGTCATAACAATTAAAAGTGTTTTACATCACATCGCATCAAAAAAGTAAAGTGTTCCTAATGTGATTTTTGCGATTCCTTTCTCTTCGTTAGCATCTCGATGCGTTGATTATGGTAGAAAGCGCGCAGCGTAAGTAACCCTCCAATTCCAGTTTGTCGCGAGCTTTGGCCTTACAAACAGAACTATTTTAGCACAATCCATGGGCATCGGAAGGGGGGACAGGGGGAGCCGTCTGGATTTTGAAATTTGCCATTTTCCCATCAAATTTTAGCAGAATGTTTTCAAAACAATGTTTTTTTAGTTTCTAGTGGTTAAAATGAAGTTTTGTCACTTTCGGCCCACCTTAAAATCTTTTTGGCTAGCCTTGGAAAATCCATTATATTGGGCCCCCTGGAAGTAATCCTTCCGACGCCCGTGGCACAATCCAGGAGGCATGGTTTCACCAGCGTTTCTGCAATAGTATGACACTTTTTAGCAATGCGAAATGCAATTACCACACATGGGATGCTAACGATGGAAAAATTTGCTTGGATAAAATGCACCTTCTGCATCCAGCTTGATACATTTGCGACAACCTTCTTAAGACTCACATTACTCAATCAATTTACCAGCTTGTTCCTTGTAAGCTTTGTTCAAATGCTGCTTGAGTTGGAATGGTTTTCAACAGCTGTGAGCCAGCGTTTTTATCAGGCCCGTATCCAAGTTTTAAGGCTTGGGGGCAAAATACATTGTCAAGGAGGAAATATTTTTTTATTTGTATCTTTTAATAAAACATTTTCTAGACACAGCAAAATTTGGAGGGACCCAAAAAAATTTGTAGGAGGCATTGCCCTCGAACGCCCCGGTCTGGTTTTCATGGAAAACACACCCTTGTGGGATATCGTTTCCGTCTTTCTGGAGGCAACTAAAGTCATACTTGATGTAGTCTTCCTTGTATTTTCGCTTATTAGCCTTCGCAATCAAAATTTTTGCCCTACACTACTGTAGGTGTCTGGGAAAAATAATAATGATTCCTCAAAAAAGAGGGTGGCATATTTCATTGCTAAACATTGTACATTCGAAGCCATTTTTACTCTGTTCCTTGTTAACTATAACTTCTTACAATATAAAATAACCAAATCTTCACCGAAATTTAGCTTCAGTTTAACCTTAATCAATTAAAATCAGCTTTTTTACGCATTGTAATGGTACACGTACCATCACATGCGGAAATCCCCAGAAAAATGATGGTATGGGGTATGCAAGGGAATCACCTGATAAAGAGAAAGACACCACAAATAAATATCGAAGCTAGCTGAAAAGTATGTAATGCCGGGTGGATATAAGGAGCATAGAGTGATCATGACATTCCTGTTATATCGTACAGTAGAAGGCTTTTCCCGTGTAGCGCTTGCCGCTACGCAAAAGCATTATTTTTCCTACCGGTTAACCTAACTGCCCATCTTTAGCGGCGGTTGCTGCCTTTAAACGACAACGGCGTTATTCGATCATGACTTTTTGAATATTGTTCAAAGCTACAAACGCAATAATCACAAAAGAATGCACTAGTTGACAAGTAGGTGTTGGTTTAAGAAAATTAACTCTGTGACCAAATAATTAGATTTACTTCCTTAGTAATTTCCTTTAAATTTAAAACAATTTCCCACTGCACCAATCCAGAAAGAATTTCCCACTGCATGCATGAAATTTCTCACAAGGGGAAAATTTCCCGCCGGTTAAGAACCACTGGTCTAGCTGTTGGGTTATGCTTCTTCCAGTTTCGCGTGAATAGTGGTGTTCCTTGCCATCATTCCTTACCAATGTATGGATTTCGGGTTCCCAGTGTCGATATTGCTTGTGGGGAAAGTCGTCGTTGCATGTAGAACTGCAGGTTTCTCCAAACGCTACGAACAACGAGGCAGCCCAGACGTTACTTGAGTTACTATTCTGACTCCCGACTGAGCTACCTGACATTTTAAGAGCAGGCAAATTTTGGGGGTGCAAAAGATTTCTGCCCTCATTTCCCTAAACTTGCCCAAAAAGTTTTCAGGAAATCTTTGTGCGAATATTTCCTGTCACGCAGATCATGAACACTTTCTTTTGGAATGACCTCCAAAAGAAATCATGTGATTCTGCATACGTTGGGTACCATTTTTGCCCATATTTTCAGGTTGTTTGTCCAGAATTTCAGGTATTTTGCGAACATTTACATATATTTTGCCAAGACTTTCACGAATTTCTCCCGGATTTTCAGGGTTTTTGCCCAGATTTTCGACAAATCAAACCTTTGGTGGTGCGCTTCCACCCCCTGCACCCCCATCTCCTACACCACTGGTTGAGAAT
>Ga0210059_1013384_pt1 | contig 12280 bp, 11 predicted proteins | sample Ectturendosymbi2_FD_188042 | JGI IMG/M metagenome (GOLD analysis project Ga0210059, IMG submission 188042) | Ecteinascidia turbinata endosymbiont from Florida, USA - Sample 2 (SPAdes) (version 2) | ecosystem: Host-associated > Tunicates > Ascidians > Unclassified | place: Key West, Florida...
CCATTCGATTGGCGTCCAGGGCCGGTCAAAGTAGGCCATAAAAACGCGAAAACACCCCCACTTGTGACGCCCCCCCAAAAGAACCCCTAAACCAAAACTGAAAATTTTTTTTTTGACTCGAAACTACTAGACTTGTTGAATCCGTAGAGGGCTTGAACACCTCTCTAGCTGCAGCAGGCGCCGAGTTATATCCAAAAAACCTAGGGCCAATATATGGGTTTTGGTGGGCGTTAAAGGGTGCAAAAGGATTGGATTCTTGACTCTTTGATAGTTAACGATTTCCCATGTGTCAAAGGTCTTGACGACAATTCTATACCATCACAGTCGTATGAAATATTCAGATGGGTATAGAAACACCTCTTCGTGACTCAAGTCAGCTTTCAACCCCCATTTACTCTCAGCTAGCTCTTGGCATCTGTGTTGCCACGAATGCACTGGGGAACACCCAAACTGACTTTGTCCTCGGGTGCTGGAAACTAGGTACAGCACTGCTCACCATAAAATATCAGTTTTTGCGACTCTGGTTGTAAACGTCATTTTGTATCTGCAACCTAGATCCATTATTGATGGATGTCCATCTTTTATGGGGCACCTACAAAAAAAGTTCAAAACCACTGCTCTAAACTTCTTTTTGTTGCAGCTAATCGAAGGATAGTTCAAAGAAAAACAAGTTAATGTTTCATTGCTTTTGAATAAATGCTGTGATACAACTGTATAGTGATGCATTTCAAAGGGGTTGCCATTGTCTTCTCCTTAACAGCTTTTATTGCTGGGTTTATTTTTCACTCTCCTATTCCAGCAAAGGTCCCTGATCAACTTGTATTTCAAGCTCTGGTTGATGTTTTGTCATTCTCTGAAACAATGGTGAGTAACCTGATCACCAGTGTTACGATATGTAATATTGTACAATGCAAATTCTATTTGAATTATAAGCAAGTGAATTTATTAGCCTTCAGTGAATTTGAATAAGGTTGTTCATGAATTTTTTTCTACATTAGAACAAAGCAAACAAGAAAAAACAGCAACAAATACAAAAGTAGCTAAAGCAAGCAACGTTGCACAAAATTTAAATTATAGACACAACCAGACACATTTTGGAAGTTGTTGGCTCACAAGGTTTTCTAAGAATGTTCTGGGCACCTTTTTGCTATTTGTGCGTCGGGAAACGAAGCTGTTTCATGTGAAGTTCAGACACATTTTGGAAATTTTTGGCTTGCAAGGTTTTCTAAAAATGTTCTGGGCAAATTTTCCTTATTTTTTGCATCCGGAAACATAGCTATTGGTTGTAAAGTTCAGATGCATTTTGGACGTTTTCAACTTGCAAGGTTTTCCAAAAATGTTCTGGGCTTATTTTCGTTATGTGTGTCTGGAAACAAAGGTTTTTGCTGTGTGTGGAGTTAAGATGCATTTTGGATGCTTTCTGAAAATGTTCCTGCTTGCGATGTTTTCTGAAAATGTTCTGAGCACATTTCCACAATTTATGTGTCCGGAAACAAAGCTGTTTGCTGTGAAGTTCAGACAGCATTTAGGAAGTTTTTGGCTTGAAAGCAGTGGTGTAACTAATGTGGGCAGGGGTGTAGACTGCCTCCCTGGCAAGCTAAATTTAAGAAATGGGCCCCCACTTAAATTATATTTAGGTATTTGAAAGCTTTCACATGAAGCTTTTGCTTTCACTTTCAAAGCTTTCACGTGTAAGCAATGTGCAAAGACGTATGACACTGCCAACTATAAGTCACTGATTATTAACTAATGTTTTATTTCATGTATCCTCTAGCTTATTGGATTATTTCTTTGTCCTTCAGTTTGTTGTAAATATATTGCATTGTCTGAAACCTTTGTTTGGCTGGTACTATACTACGTATGTCTTTCCATCTGGGTTTTCTGTGTCTTATGATGTCCATGTCAATATAAGCAACTATGGCATTTCATCATGGTCTGTGTATAACTGTGTCATTTCTTCATGGTGTATGCTGTTCCCAGTTGGTTATGACATACTGGCAAATCCAGCAGGTCATAAAGCAATTGTGAACAGCACACACCATGAAGAAATATATACTGTGCATACACTGCCAATATCCACATCTTTATTTTAATGTCACATCATGATATTTTGAATGGATTTAAATATAGAGCTCTTGGCTCATGCACCTCAACAAAACTTTTCATAAAAATATATCTTGTCCTGTTTATTGTGTACTTTGCTATGCTAAGCCATGAATGGCACTGACTGTTGGGCACCAGTTTTCTTTTCTGCACCAGTTTGACCCATAATATACGGTGCTTTGGTGCTGGCTGTAATCAATACAAAGAAATCTGGTAGTCTATGAGGTGTTAGCTATAGAGTTTGCTAAGTTTGTGTAATTGATTTCAAACAAATTGATGTCTGTTTTCATCAAAACTTTTACTTTTTTCCCCAGGGTTAATCATTGAATTGATTGATTGTTGTGTTTGGGCCAAAACTTGCCAACCACTAACATTAGATAGCCAATCAAGGGCTCTAAAAATGGAGATATTTGCCTAGTAAATTTTCAAAGAAAATACAGATTTACTGCCACTTGATTTTTTCTCAGGCTGTGATGATGTCATCCAAAATTGCCCTGGCCTCCCCCTAGGTGTGACCTGGTTTTGTTTTTCAGTCATTTTGCAGGCATAGACAGAAATTTTTTTGAAATGACCATAAAGAACGAATTCAATTTGGTCATGGAAAAGGTATGCTAGTGAATACTGTTATGTCAAGTTTTAATGCTGTTATGGGATAAATGACCGAAATATCTCAGTGAAAAAAAACAGGCAGTGACATCACACCAAAAAAAGTTTAAACCCAAAAGTGCCTGAATTTTTTTAATTTAGCTTGAATCTAGGAGACTTACTGCTTCTTCAGAGGGTTTGAACAGCTTTCTAGCTTTATCAGTTGGCAAGTTATGACTGGACAAAGTCCAAGCCACCAGGGGTGTACTGAGGTTAGATGGCACTTGGGGCAAGAAGCAAGCTTGGTGACCCCTGTAAACAAATGTACTGTATTAAAGAAAATACTTGTGGCATTGTTAGGGCTTTTTGGCACCACATATGATTCAGGAGCATTGCGTCTTCAGTACACGTCTGTAAGCTAATTGAGTGACTTTGTGGTCCACAAAGGGTTGAAGTCTAACTCATTAAAGTTTTAAAATTAGGGTTCAATTTTCGAAAGATTTGGATGGAACAGATGGTTGGCTTATCCTGGTAGAATTTTCCTCTCTTTCAGTCTTTTTAAAAAAGTCCCTGAAGGGATGGATATTGTCACAGTTCAGCTGGAAGATGTGAACTGCGTTGTTATCAAACCTCAAGGTATCACTGCTGTGGAACAAAAGTAGATGACATAAACATCAAGTTTATTGCATGTGTGTTCTGTTGTGTGATCATTTCATTAGCGTACTTGATGGGCTAATAATAATGAATAACATTACATAATGTGACATTAATATTTAGTTCTCTGTTTACTAAGGCTGTTTTCAAAAATTGTTGGATTAAAAAGTGTTTTTGTTGACTAAAACAGTTGAACTAATAGCATTTAAAATCCATGTTAGTTAGATTGTAGTTCCATTTAATTCTTTGTTAAATTACCCAAACACTATTATAATAAAGTTAACACCTGCTCCAGCTAGCGGCCGCCTAGCTTGTACATATTGTCATGGTCAAGCTGTCACAACGCATTGTGAATGCGCGTTCAGTTGCTTCATCCAAAACTAATAACTTCAAGAGTCCTTGCTTGATTAAACCCAAATTTCCAGGAAAATATTTCTTGAAGTATGCAGAACGTTCGTGTAAATTTCACTATGAAAGACAAGTTGGTTACAAATAAGATTAGTGTGCTTTTTGCAACAATTTAGTATACCTTACTGTATATGATGTGTTGTAGCCCAGTCGGCAAACTTTTTTGAACTGCGGACCGGTTTAAGCATGGAATTATTTTTTGGAGTGAACCTCAAAACAAGAGTATATGCGAAAACACAATACAGTAATCGTCAATCCTCATTAAAGAACAGTTTTAACCCTTGCCAGGCTTTGAACTAAAAATCCATATGAAGATTGATTTATTGCAATTCAGGTTTAACAATAGTTCGCTTATAAAGACGATTTTCTCTGTTCCCATCAAGTGACTGTCGTGTTAATTGCGGGTGACCACCAAACTCAAAATCAACAGCCGCGAAAGGACAAGTATAGCTGAAGGCATCATACCGCACGCGTAAGTAATCAACAGTACGACAAGGCAGTGATACGGAACAGTGTACACAACATCCCTTCACAAGCAATTCAACGTCTGAGGAACCGACGCACAAAGAGATGCAAAACGATAAGGCAAACATAAGAACCACTTCATACCCCCCACAAGCATAACGCGGGAAAAATGAAAACAAACAAGATTAAAGAGTTCTAATCCTATGCCAGTATATCTGCCGGGCGTGATGTCCGGCCGTAGCGTGTAATCGTCACACTGGATGGAGCTGGCAGTTGGGAACATTCCGGTTCTTCAACAAGGTGGCTTTCGTTGTGGGCGTCTTTGTCGTGTGCAGGTACGTTCTTCGGATTGGCGTTGCCGTCTTCAGGTAGAAAGACAAGCATTCGACGGTTTCTTCTCAATACTCCTTGTGGCATTTAACAACGTAGGGCCTGGGCGTGTCGGCAGGATTCGTCACCACCCCACCACTACTTGAATGACTGTCTTTAACCAATGAAAATAGTTTTTTTACCATTTCCTCCACCTCTAGGCTAAGTAGAAGCCACCAGACAGCCGCCCTGGACCAAGATCGACATTTAACCATTCCTAAATGGCCTTGATGGATTTTTTCGAGAATATCAAGTCGCATTGAGGGAGGTATGACATGTCTATAGAAAGTAATCTGCAAGTTCAGCCTTTTCTTCCTGTGGCTGACGGGGGTGTCCACGGGCGTGCGAGAAAACATCAGCGATTACTAAGGCTTCGCCAGGTACGTGCACAATCTTGAAACAAAATCGCATCAATCTCAAGCGAAATCAGTGAATTCGAGATGGAAGTTCCGAAAGTTCTATTGATCCCAGCAATGATACAAATGGTTTATGATCAGTTTGAATCAGAAATTGCGACCCCACTAAATAATCAGAGAACTGCTCATAAGCCCACGTTGCAGCCAAAGCTTTTTTTCAATTTGCGCACAGCGTTTTTCCGTTTCGTTGAGCAAGTGTGATGCAAGAGTAATAGGTTTCCACTCGCCTGAGCCTTGATTTTGCAGGAGCACACTACCTAGGCCATAAGACGAAGCATAGTGTTTTGCGAAAGTTTGGCCACCTGAAATAATTTAGTCAATTGGTTTGTCATGCCAAGACAGCGGTTCACATCAGTTACGTTTTGGGGACAGGCATCTTCACAGTGGTGCTTACTTTATCGCGATCTGCTCGAACACAGTTCCCGTCTATGATATGACCCAAAAATGTCACGGAACATTTGCACAAATTCACACTTTTGGTTAAGCGTTAACCTACATTTTTGTATGATGCGCAACAGTTTACACCGGCGTTCTTGTGATCCTGCTCTGTCGAACCGAAAACTAACACGTCATCCATTTCGCAAACAACAGCAGATAAACCAGACAGCCTTTGCGACATTCTACGCTGAAAAAACTCGGGAGCACTACAAATGCTGAAATGCAAGCGGCTGAAACAGAAACGACCGAGTGGTGTAACAAACGTAGTCAACAAACGTGATTCTCTTGATAGCTTGATATGCCAGAAGCCGCTCTTAGCATCAAGCTTGGAGAAATATTTAGCGCCAGACAGTTGTCCAAGGATTTGATTAACATGTGGTAGTGCGTGCTTTTCACATTTTACCCAAGTGTTCAGTTTGGTGTAATCTACGCATATTCTAATTTTAGAATTACGTTTAGTCACTACCACCATGCCAGGACACCAGTTAGTAGGTTGCTTTACGTCCGAAATTACGCCGTCTTGGAGCATCTGATCCACTTCTGCTTTGACCTTTGAAGCAAAAGAAGAGCCTCTACGCAGTACTGCAACTTGAAATGGAACAGTATCTTCTTGTAACCGTATAGTGTTCCAATCTGCCACGTTTTCCGAATAAACTCAGACATAAATTACGGTACTTTGTAGCAGCAGCGCTGTTTGCCTCCCTGATTGTACCAATAATATTCAGTGCTTCAATGGCTGGCCTACCAAGCACTGCGCGACCAACAAGGCGAATAACGTAAATGGTTGGCACGGCAATTACACCTTTGCGTTACAATAAGGAATTAGCTTTTCCGGCAACATTTAGTGCGCTTTCATCTGCACCTTCAAGGCGACGGTCGGGTGGCGTTAAAGTGACATTGGAAAGCTTTAAAAATATCGACATTTCCAGAACAGTCACATCGGAGCCAGTATCGATTTCAAAATGGACAAGCGTATACTGGACATCTAGTGTCACTTCCCACTACCGTTCATACTTGCAACTTCACCAAGGTACGAAACTTCTTCATCAAAAGCAAGCATGTTAACAATGTTCACCTCTGTTCGCTTGGATTTCTCAGAAACACGGCCGTTAAGACAACATCGAGCAAAATGCCCTGCAGCGGAAACATTTGGCTCGGAGGGCGGGATGCTTTGCAGTCATTGCGTGAAATCGACCATACATTGTTTTTTGCGTTTCTTTTGTGTATTCGACGGTCTTGCACGACTGCTGTATCTATGTCAAGCGTGGTTGTAGCGTTGTTCGAAGTTATTTGCTGACGTTTCACAACTTCACTTTGGAGAACCAGGTCCACAGCCTTTTTTAACGTTACTTTAGGGTCCATTTGCAATTTCTCAGAGAGATTTCCTGTCTATTATACCGAATGCAATTCGATCTCTGAGAAGTTCATCATGCAGTTCTCCGAAACGCAAGTGCACGTCATACTATATAGATTGGTGAAGAGCACTTCGTGTTTCGCTGCAATATACTTGGTACTATATAGAACGCTTGTGCCGTTTCTTCCTCGCGCTGATCTCGGTTGTTGAAATGAGCCGCTCAAAAATTATATTGCAGCGAAACACGAAGTGCTCTTCGAAACGAGCAACGACTGTTGCATAAACTTTGTTCATCGTCGCTTAAATTCAACGCACTCAAGACATCGTCCGCATTCGGGCCGATACCATTGTATTAAGGTGTTAATCTGAAAAACCTGATTCTTGGCTGCCACGCCAGATGCAGCGCGAAATCTTTGGAAACCCTAAAACAACTGTGGCCAATTTTCTGGCCTAGAAAAGTCGAATTGCTCCGGTGAGACTACCTGGAATGTCGGTATCTACTGTACTTCCACTTTACAGAAAACAAACCACAAAGACTAAGGTGCGCCTGACGTGAATCCACTTCTGACATAATGTCGTGTTAACTGCAAATGACCACCTAACACAAAGTCAACAGCCGCAAAACGACAAGTATCGCGGAAGGCATTCACACCGAACTCGTAAGTAATGAACAGAACGACAAGGCAGGCATAAGGAACACTTTCCACAACAGTGACGTTATTGGGCGATTCTCTTGTATATTTTCTGATACTGGTGTTCTTTGAAAAAAAGAGCACTGCTCTACAACATTTAAATACCAGATAACTGATGGTGCTTTTAGCAACTTTGATATTATTTTTAATATATTACATCCAGAAGTGGTCTGATACTTGTTGCATCACAAAGAGCTTGTAATTGTCAGAGTTCAGTGCAAGGGCATCTGATAAGAAGTTGCTTACAATTTTGCTTTTGCAGATTGTGTACCTGCACCACACTGAACCAAATATGTCTAAGTAGTTGCATGAGATGCCAGTACCTTATTATGAAAAACGAAGGGTTCTGGAAACCATTTGTACAGTCAAAGGTAGCAAACAGTGATGCAAAATGAAAAAGCGCACATTTAAAGTCAAACCTTATGGTTTCCTTTTGTTGTAGAAAATAATGTACGTAGGTTTGTTAACTTTGAGTTTTCGCTTTGCATGAAAATTTAGGTAATTTTGCTTTGGACAAACAAAATGAATGTTTTCCCACAGAGTTTTTGCAGAGGACAACCAAAGGACCAGCTGTGGTTGTTTATCATGGTGGTGGATGGGTTTTTGGAAATCTTGGTAAACCTTGTTAAAATTAGTTATGCAGATTCAGTAAATCAATGTTACGCGCCTGGGTCGTTATTCCAAATTTAATCGCCTGAAGAGTTCCTGGGTAGCCTGTTTTTGCAATAGGTGTGAAGCTGTTGAATAATATTTTTCTAGTACATTGAACGACGCTGAATAGAGCATCAGTTTATAGAGCAAGCTGCTTGTTAGAGCAGTGTTGGTTGAAACAGATAAACGATGATTTCCCATGATAAATTTGCCGCTTATTGGAGCAGTAACACCGTTTATTGGAGGGTTTGTGATTGTAGCAGGTTGGTAATTTCATTAAATTCAAATATAATAATCTTTGTGATGGGCATAACAGATTTTAGAAAAATTTAGATGCACACTTTGAATCTGTGAAGGAAGACGTTTCCCCCATAAACATTTGAGAAAGTCTCGTATTGAATCTGCCACACACAAAAAGCCGCTCGGGGCTGTTCTTAAAACGTGTGCAAAAGCTCTGTTTTTTTTCAGATTCGTATATGCCCTTGCTGATTGACTTGGCTGAAGAAACTGGTTTTCTTGTCATGAGTCCAGAGTGAGTCCTACAAAAATAATTGCTTGCGTACATCTTGTAGATTCCATACTGCAATCATGGCAGAGTTAAATTAATAATGATTTGTAAAATGCACTTAAGCCGTATTTGGAGGCATGCTTTTGTGATTGATTTAATTTTTTTCTGTTGGACCAGAGTTACTCTGCTGTATCACATTGGACTGAAGGAGAAAATGTGTTTGTAATACGTTCAGGAACTTGTTGCAGTAATTCCTGTTGCTTGTATTTTACAAATATTGCATGAACTGTGATTGAGTAAGTTTCTGAAAGCCTGGTGCTGTTTTTCTATCTACTTAGACAATCAGTGCTTTAATTCTAAGATTTTTTTAAAGAAAAAATAATTCGAACAGTGTTCGTGTTTGTGGAGCTCTTACATTTTGCTTTTCAAAAAACAGTTTTGCTTCTTTAGCAGTTTTAGACAGTATTGTGGTTACCTTCGCATGTTTAAAATGGTATTTTGAAATTGATCGATTTGAAATCATCTGCTGGTGTCTCAGGTACAGAAGAGCTCCTGAAAACCCTTTCCCCATCCCATTTGAAGACTGTTTAAACAGTACACTTGCATTTATGAAGAATGCCCATGGGTATAACGTGGATCCCACGAAAATTGTTCTTGCGGGAGACAGTGCTGGTAACATCTTTTTGTTTGTTTCATTTTTACAATCAGGAATAAAATGTTACATGCTGCTGTTTTTGTGAGTGTATAACTTCAGTCCACACGTGCTAATTTCAGCGACAATATATTTTGGGTTCTTGTGCTCGTTCACCTTCTCTGCTAAGTTTTTGCCTCCTCGCATAATCGTATAGCGTGCGCCCCCACTTCCTATTGCATGAAACTAACAAAATTTTGCCCCACCGCTATCCTCACGGCAATAAGTTAATGCTTTCATTGCGTCTGTGATCTCGCATACTTGAGCTTTTCGTTTCTTTTTTAACGTGCTGGCAGTATACTTAGCCTAGCGTATGGGCAGTTGTGCATTAATGTCAACCGCCAAACGTTCGCATTTGAACTATCCAAGACACCAGCATTTTTTCACGATCATTCCACTGCCATTCATCTAAGCTTTCTTCAAAAGCGCCTTTACCGCTATCGGACACCACAGGCTTGCATTGAAATGCATTGCAATTTAAATCTTTGCAGGCAATTGTTCCTGCTTAGCTTAGTTGGTGTCTGGGTGAAGAAATCTGTACAGTAACCGTTTGTGTAGCTCAGTGGTTCTCAAACTTTTTTTAAAAAATTACGCAACGGTCCCCTAGCAATTTTTTAAATGGCTCACGGTCCCCTTAAAAATCAACACAAATAAACACGTAACAACACGCTGGTTTTTTATTGTATCAATGTGACGGGTGCACTTGCTTCTGTGCTATCAGTTCGGCTATGTTTGGTTCCGTTTTGGACAACGCAACCCTCATATCGTGAATCGCATCCAACCGAGAACTCACCTCTTTATCTGCATCCTATATAATGCCCACTTTTGCAAGCGTGACTGTTTGGTTCCGCAGTAGAATTAGGCTTCCATAGCTCCAAATTGTGTTTGTTAAGTTTGGTTTGGAAAAATAAGTTGCCCGAAAATTTTATTTCACCCAAAATTTCTTTCTTCAGGAGCGTCGCGTTGATTTTTTTGGAAGGTGCTCCGCGGTCCCCAGAAAACTGTGTCGCGGACCCCACTTTGAGAACCACTGGTGTAGCTGATATTTTTGATACATCAACCACGAAATAGCGAAACACAAGCAGAAGCAGGGGTTTGCGATACCGACCTACGCCCAAGTTCTCTGAACTTCACGCAATAGTGGTTGCACCCAAAACACGCTGGGTGGAGCGAAACTGATCAGTTCCTGTGTTATCCTGGACCTGCAGGGAAGCTTCCGCAAAAAGTATTTTCTTGTACTGTAAATGCATTGCTTTTTCATGCACGGCAGCGTGCCCGCAATACCAACGTCGGCGTTTTTCGTGCATTGAAAAAAAATTGTTTTCTGCATTAAAAACCTATGTCACAGATCGGTTGTATGTGTTGATTGAGCTCACTCGTCGCTCAGTTTTCAGCTAAAAAAGAGTCAAGGTTCTCGTTCAAAGCTATTGGAACTATGCATTTTACTGATCTTTTTATTGTATAAGGTTTTATCCGAACTAAATGTAGCATTACCTTGCCTTTGTCGAGGCGTCAGTTCGTTCCCACGAATTTGCCCAAAAGTAGACGGCTGTGGTGATTGTTGTGACTTGGCCCACGCAAAAAATTACTGCCCAGGCCCCTTGATATATCGTTTATCTCTAGTTCGCAGGAGGTTTTCAAGCCTAAGACCTTGTAAAGAAAAGTTTAAACTTACTATACGCACTAAAGAATTATTGTTTTAATTTTTCATGGACACCGTTATACTATACACGTTCTTTTTCAGGTGGAAACTTGGCCATGGCAATTACTGCTGCTATAATAAAAATGAAGCAGTTGGAAACAAGCATTTATACACCAGCAATGCTCGGTTTAATTTACCCTAAACTTCAAATGCACAACTACTTGCTCCCCAGCTATCGGCAAAATCAGAAGTTTATTTTTTCAAAAGATCTCATTCCAAAGTTCTTTCTCGCCTACGTCGGGTATGTGTTTTATTAAATCAGATTGAAAGTTGTTGCTTGCTACTGCTAGGCACTCACCAAAATAAAAAAAAAATCATTTCGATCGTAATGTCCGAAAAGGTAGGCTATTAAATACTGTTTCGGTACGTTTTAATGTTTTGCTGTAAAAATAACCGGAATCTCTCAGCGAAAAAAACAGGTTTGTGAATCCTTCCTCTTAAAAATGTATATGTAGGTTTTCGGTGAGCAAACGGAAAGATGCTGTGGTAAAGTTCGCGCCTTTCGATGGTCAGCTAGATTCGACTCGCGGTTAGTTCATCTCGAAGAATTTAAATTGTTTCGGCTGCGTGCTCAACACCAACGAAATTTTATGATTTAAAACCTTCACGTGCAGTGTTGCAAATTACATGCTTTAAACGCAGGTAGGTATATGTCTGTTACTAGTGCTGAAGTATCGCAGGAGTGCGCTGCTCGTCACTTGCGACGCCTGGTTGGTAAGTTTTTTTAAATTATGGCTCAACAATTGATTTGAGCTGCCCGCACCCGCACACTTGTATGGCGCCCCAACTTCGCGTTGCACAAACCTTAACCAAACGTACATTTGCTTGAATTTCGTTAAGGGTAGCTGTGAAGTTGTCATTTTAATGGAGTTCCGCGAAGACAGCAAGCTCCATACACTATGGGATCAGTTCTGTGAACAAATTAGAAGTATCACTGCCGGGCTCGAATTCAGAGAAACAGCAATACTCCTTTTCGCATAACTATAGGGCGTTGCGTGTTGCACTATAGCGACAATACTGAGATGTGGTAGAATTTGTTATCGTTTGCCATTTTGAAAGACTCACCAACCATTTTTTAAACTTGGAATGTGGTGACGGCAATTAGCGGCAGGCCGAAGCCTGAAATTTGCTTTTGCCTGGGCAGTTGAGGTGCACGCTCTTGCCCAAGGAGCGCTCCGGCGATTCTCTCAGTGGTCGTGGATTGAACAGCCAACCTTCCACTTGAGAGGCGGACACTTTACCAC
>Ga0210059_1013386_pt1 | contig 12278 bp, 12 predicted proteins | sample Ectturendosymbi2_FD_188042 | JGI IMG/M metagenome (GOLD analysis project Ga0210059, IMG submission 188042) | Ecteinascidia turbinata endosymbiont from Florida, USA - Sample 2 (SPAdes) (version 2) | ecosystem: Host-associated > Tunicates > Ascidians > Unclassified | place: Key West, Florida...
AAATCGTTTGATTGGACCGTTCGCACTGGCTATTCCCGGTCGGATGGTAAGCGGCGGACGTGCTGAAAGAAATGCCACGAGCGGAAAGGAAAGTCCGCGTCTCTTGACTGACAAACGGTGAGCCTCGATCGCTGTGGACGCAGCTAGGAAAACCAAAAACGCAAAATAGAGAAGACAGACAAGCAATAACAGTACTCGACTTCATATTTTTACAAGGAAAAACGAAAGGAAAACGCGAGTATTAATCTACAGCAACAAGCAGGTAAGGACACTCACCCCACAATGGGCCTTCGAAATCCAGACTCAGACGGTCCCACGGTCGTAAATCCTTTATCAGACTTTGAACAGGCGGCTTAAAAAAACGCGGATTAATTTCAGCGCCAGTTCGGCACGATCGACATACAGTTTTTGTCTCCTCGCTGGAGTAAGGCAAATTGCGTTGCCGAACAAAGTGGTAAAGTCGTGCATAACCAGGGTGGCCGAGTGATTCGTGCAATTGGTGGAGAGGCATACAGGGCGCAAGGGCACACGAACGAGATAAGGCATCAGGTGCAACGTTATAAACACCGGGCTTATGGCGGATGTCATAATGAAGTTGGCTGAATTCCAAACGCCACGAAAGAATTTTAGCATTTAATTTTACCGCGGTTCGTTTGCGAGAACATGAACGAGACGGATTCCTGATCGGTAACAATAGTGAAATGGCGTCCTTCAAGAAAGTGCAGCCATATGCGTACCGCCTCGATTATTGCGGTTGCTTCTTTCTCGACAGCCGAATACCGCTTTTCACAAGCAGAAAGAGTTCGCGACATAAACGCAACTGGACGACCATCTTGTGACAACACAGCAACCAGCGCAAAGTCGGATGCATCCGTCTCGACTTCGAAGGGTACGCCGTCCTGAATAGAGCCCAGACTAGCGTTACATAGATCATTTTCAACGTTTTGAATGCAATCACAGCTTCGTTGCTGAGAGGAAAGGCCTTGCAATGCAAGAGGGGACCTGCTTTCTTCGAGAAGTTCGGTATCCATTTCGCGTAATATGCAAACATACCAGACACTCATTTCAGCTGTTTTGCACAAGTCGGTTCTGGCAGGTCTAGTAGAGCGTGCAGACGTTTAGGGTCTGGCTTGATTTGTTTGTAGGCCACTAGGTAACCAAGCATCTCGAGTTCAGTTACGCGAAATTGACTTTTCTTCGTTAAAGATTAAATTACACGCAGCAGCGGCGTCAAGCAAGCATCTCAGATTTCTGTCATGCTCTAAGAGTTTCGCCAGTAACGGTCAAGTCATCAAGGTAGGCGTAGACTTTCTTAAGACGGTGTTTCCTAATAAATTCGTTTATAGAGTGTTGGAAGGCAGAGACGCCGGTAACACCAAACGGCAAGCGTTTGTACTGAAAAAGCTGACCATCAGCTTCAAAGGCGGTGTAGTGCCGTTCTTCTAACAGCGGCACTTGGTGATTAGTTCAATTGACCCAATTGAACTAAAGTATTTGTCCCGCGCTATTCGGTTAACCAAGTCCTCTGTTAGGAAGCGGGTAGGCATCCAGCAAGGTAAAGCGGTTAATGATAACAGAATAGTCGATGACCAACCTTTTTTTTTCACCTTGTTTCACAACAAGAACTTGCGCTCTCCAAGGGGACCTGGCAGGTTCAATGATATCCGCATCCAGCAGTTGCTGCACTTCATATTTCGCCACAACTATAGCAGTTGTTTCGGTAAGACTAAAACGTCTAATTGCTGGTTCATTTCTCTAGCCTAGGCATTTCTATTAGTATATTTTTGTTTTGAAACCTGCAGCAAAAACAAGCGATTTTTCACAAACCGTGCTTTTATTTAAAGTAATTTCCACGTCTTTTAAGGTAGCATCTTCTGATTTTCCACTGGTTGATGAAGAAAAGCATTTTTTATCAATCACGGAATCCAGCTTGGACATTTTAAACAGAGAATCTTCGCTAGTCATACCTGTTTTAAAATACAGATAATGGGTTGAAATAATTCAGTTGCAAATTATAATGCAGTAATTTTTAGGGGGCTACACAGTCGAACCGTGATAGCGTAGCACCTTTTTAGGAAAACACAGTATACTATTTACTTACGTTTCATAAATTTTTCTTGGAAAACAAGTTACGAAGTCTTAGGATTTTCGCAGGATTGTGGAAAAGCGTATGGTTTCTGTCCGGGCGTACATATCTGACTACACATCTAGTAAGTATCTAAAACAGGAGTAAAGCTTAAGTTGAAAGATTGCCAACATTTTTTGTATCGGGGCGGCGCAATGTATTTTATATTGTGGTATTCGGGATCCCATCAGGCTCATTCAACCTTGGAAACACCTTCCTTCGTGCATAATTTCTTATCACATTAAAATGCGAAAGCGCACCAAAGCTCGCTGTGATTTTATCGCACATTTTTTCATATTTTTGCAATACCACTAGCTACAAACATTACATGGTTCTATTTGATTTGCGTAAACAAGATGGGTACCAATTTTCAAGTAGTGCCGATTTCACAAACAAACAAACATTCCCAAAACATTTTCGTCATATGCATTCGTAAGACTTTGTATCCTTACACTCTGACCGTCAAAACTCTTGTGCAAGAAATATATGTTTGCAACTACGCAGCATTTGTAAGTTTTACTGCACAAATGATCATATCCCGAACTTCCTTATTGCACACAGCGGTTTCACTAATTTGTTCCAGAGATGTTTGCATCAGAATGACAAGGTCGGACACTCAGTAACATAGGTGTAGGAGCAGGCAAATTTTTGGAGGTGCGAAGAATTCCGAAAAATTTTGTGCGCCAAAAATTCCATGAAGTTCGAAAAAGGCCTTCAATTTATCGAACACCTAACTTATTTCGAAAAAAAAAGTCAAATTCAGATATATGTAATTCAGTCTCATTTGAAGGTGCCGAAATGCCTGTGCCCGAATTTTCTGGGATTTTGCCCGGATTTTTGACAAATCAAAACTTTTGGGGATGCTCTTGCACCCCCTGCACCCCAGTTCCCACACCACTGCAGCAAGGTATTTTGAAGATGCTGTAGTTTATAACGGAAAAGTAAAAATGCAGAAAAATAGTGTGGGGACTCTTGTATCTCTGAACCCCCGCTTGGAATATGGTGAGGGGGCAGGGCCACCCCAACACCCCTTGTTCCGCCACATACGATCTTTTCTTCCGCTGGCATAACAACAGGATGCGCATTAAAAACCGTCGCCTCTAAACAATTATATCCAGTTGGAATATGTAAAACATTTACACCTGCTGCTTTTCCAATCAAGTACGACAGGACCCAGCAGGCGTGAGTTAGCCCAGTCGCCTCAATAAACGTGCATACATGATAGAAGGCATACATAATCCAGGTATTGAGGAAATGCACCGGATACTTGGCGGCAACGATTTGCGGCATGAGTTGTGCTACTATGACGACGAGAATGCACGTGAGGAAGCCAGTCTCCAGTAAGCTCGCCTGCGTTTAGACGAACATCAAACAGCATGTGCAAAAATACTATTTTCCGTTACATACACTCTCTCACACTGCTTCGTTGGACTTACGTATAGCCAATGAGGCACGCGAAAGAGGAAGTCGCTCTCTAAGTTCTTTAAATGGATGGTGGTCAACTTAGCTATAAAAAACACCAAAAAGACCACCAGCACCTGCAAAAAAAGTATAATAATAAATGTACATATGATTTTCAAATCCTTTAAAGAAATATGTAGACAACTACTTGTACCACCGTAAGACTACTTGTACTTCCGTACATTCTAGCAACAATGAAAATTTGCGCAGAGACATTTTAACAAGCAGTAATATGGATCAAAGTAGTACTTGGCGTAACGAAGAATGGTATTTAGCGTTCTACATGGTCACAACCACAAGCAACGATTGTAGTCGTTCAGATAATGGAAAGTGTTTTTTTACGGTAAACAAAGGAACTTTCTACAAGGTAGCAACTTCCACTTGCCTGTCTTCCCATCAGAAACCTCTCGACGTTGTCTTCTTTGCTCGCGATTTGACCGATGATGTAAGCACGTCTATGCGAGTGTTTATAAGCGTCAGGATGCTGTCGCTTGAGTTCCACTAAAGAGATTTGGAGCCCTGCGAATAAGTTAATTATGCATTTGTAGCAGTTTACAGTATTTTAAAACACTGTTCCACGACATGTCGTAAATTTTGTCTCTGGACCTTCTGGATTACGTCACCTGCACAAACTGTTTTTTTGAGTTGAAATGTAGCCTATTGTTTATTTTGACTTAATTTTTAACCCACAATCTCTTGGGATACTTTTTCCCAATCAATTTTTGGTGTGTTAATGAGTTCCTCTCAAGATTTTTGCCAAAGGCATCCTCGGTCAACGACAACAGTCTGACAATTTCCAAAATTTTGGCGTAGTCAAAATCACCTAATTCCAATTCTTAGATGACACTGTCAATTTATATCTTAGAGAGTGCCAGCACTGCTATTTGATACAATGAAAAAAATTGCCACAATAAAGCTCTTCCCACCTTCGACGATTCCTAACAACGTAAGGCAGACCACCAACAAGAAAAACGCTGCAGGTCCAGGAACGACTGGCCAGAATCCTGTATCCCCATCGAATATCGCGTATACTGTGACAACGGTAGAAAAGATCAGCAGTGAAAAACTTCCAACGTACTTGATGCAGTCGAAAGCAGACGACTGTTTCAGTTCCACCATAACAAAAAGTAGTATTTTCAACTAACCAACATAAAGCCCGACAGCTGGCGTCAACACTAAACATGAAAATGTATGAACATTCTCCATCAGCCCTGACAAGTTTAAGTCAGCAACAGTCGTTAACAGTTTTACCAAAATCTTTGCTCTCTTCAAAGTCTTCGCCTAACGCAAAGGTAAGAAGTAGAACGAACAAGAAACTTTAGAAACCAGAGTCCTCCAGTAAAGCTAAACGCACAACCACTTCAGCAGGCGTTCATTTGCAAGCCTATTCGTCACCTTCAGATCACAACTCTTGTTTGTATTAAGGTAGGCCTACATTGTTTGAATTTGTCCAGTCAAGGTCCCCCAAATTTCGTGGTAGGACTCAGTTTATTTTGCATCAATAATTGGCGCCTTTGCATTACGAACATAAATAAAATACTTTCGGGCATAAAGATAAATCTGTTAAATCCAGCAACTTCATCATGTCTTTCTCAAAACAAAAGCAGGACCTTACTAAGGAAATTGTTTGCCCTCAACTGGACAACCTCATACTGTTGTAGTTGTAACAATGAGTAGAATAACGTATACTTCCAAATACATATAAAAGCATGATAAAGAAAGCCGAGATTTTGGTGGATGATACGTCCGTACTATTTCACTGATGAAACGTGCTTTTATGTTTCAGCATGTGACAATTGTGTCAAAGGACATTATGTATTCATAACGTATCTCGCAGACCAGGCCGACCCAATCTTCTCTTCAAGGATGCAGCCAAGCGTGACTGTACTGAGGTTAGTATTCCCCTGTGCTCGTGGGAGACGATGGCTGCGGACGCCGGACAGTGAGGCATGGCGTGATGCCCTTGGGAAGGTTTTCAAATTTTCTCCAACACTTACCTTCATAGGTTAGAGAATCGCCGAGTTCGTCGGCATCTACGACGGGAAAGGCTATGATAAGTTGCATGGTTGTCAGAAGGATTTTTTCCAGGGGGGCCAATAGTGGATTTTTCCAGGCGATAGCCAAAAGCATATTTTCCAGGGGAGGCTACAGTGGTGAAATTTCATTTTATCAACTCGAAACCTAGAGACAAACGGTTTTCTGCTAAAAAGTTCATAGGAAAATATTATATTTTAAAATTCAGGAGGGGGCTTGACTTCCTGACCCTCCTTCCGACGCTCATGATGAGTTGGTAATTTTGGTCATTCGAAACTGCTGGCCACCTCGACGCAAAACGCGGTCGACTAATGCGTAAATGTCTCGATTCAACCAACAGTTCAGGCACTGCTGTTTCTCATGCTTAATTGGATGTTTTTTCACGAGGCAAGCCGAGTAATGCCAATTGGCAGCATAACCTAAAAGACCAGCGTAGACCATAGGCGTAGCCAGGGGGAGCAGGGCGCCATCACCCCAATTTTTAGCATATCTAATCATTTTGCGCTTTGAGAAGCGGTGTCCCAAACAAAAATACTATTGCTCGCCCAAAGTCAAACATTTTGTCCCAAAAAAAAATTTTGGCCCTCCCCAAAATTTTGGGCAGGATACGCCACTGGCTTAGACTCAATGTTTGCTTGTTTAAGTATGACCAGCACGGGGAACCATTAGAGCAAAGAATAAGTTTACTGTCTTTGCAGGTCGTTTTTATGACCTGTTGGCACTGGCACCAAGTTCAGCTGACCACTCTTACTCTAAGCGCATTTGCTTTTTGACACACTAGGTGTTTTTTCTTCGCATAATGGCTATCGTATCTGGCTTCCTGGGCCAAAATTTTCCCAAAACTGCCTTAGCGAATTAGCCCTTACTTACGTATGCGTACACCTGTCGTAAATGTCTTGGAACGTTGACGAAAAAACAAACATACTGGTTTAGTTTTGCCTGCTGTGAACGCTCGACTGTGTGCGGGTGAAGCATTATTATAAGGAATTGGCAATATTGTATTTAAGCGTCTGCAACACATTTCGTTTTCGAAATATCGCAACAGTTGATTGGAATATGATTGCCTTAACTTCGTAATTAGAGCCATGGCAAAGACTGTTCCGCATAAAATATTCGTTCCACCAATATTGCATAGGGTAAAAGTGCTTTCACAGAGAAATGCTGAGGAAACTCCGTAAATCAGCAAAATTCCATTTTGGAGAGTTATTGTTTCAAATTACCCCGCACCGACAGGTCTCACTACATCTTTGATTCTATCACTGTGCAACACCAAAAAGCTTTGGAGGTAAGATAAAACACATGCTTTCCCATTTTTCAGGATCAACTGGGGTCTAAAGTCGCACAGCGCGTTTTGTAACAATAAATTTTGTAATTTTCGCCATCTGGCGTAGTGTTTATCTAACTCCAATGAGCTGGCTGAACTGGACAACGAACGAGTTGAGCAAAAAGTAGAGATCATCTCCACCTGCAAGAAAGGGATCCTTCTTTCTCGAGGATATCCCTGCATTAAGCGTTACCCTGCCACTAGTAAGGCTAACTGATTATATTCACCCTGCAAACGTAGATATAGCGTACACGTCTGCCAAAAACACTCCACTTCAGATTACTGCGCTAAAGTGTAAAAGCAAAAGCTGGTCAACCTTTCTGGTGCCAACGAAATCACATTCGCGTAAATGAAAAATGGTTTGTGTTCTGCCAGATACATAATGATTAGACGGAACTGAACGCAACGTTGCGTAAGCATTAAGCATGTAGCCAAAGCCTGCGCTGGGTTACAAAGAGCGTTTCAAAATCCTCGACACAGCATGTACAAAGAGGCGTTTTTTCATTAAGCATTCTATATTGTCCCTAAACTTCAAAGAGAAATATGCAATACCAACCTTGGGAACAACGCACATACAATCACAATAAAGCAAAAGTCATGAAAGTTCTGAAGACCCACTTAAGTTAATGGCTATCACAGTGGCGTAGAGTTGTTGCGTGGGAGCTTTTTCCGGCTTTGATGAAGCTTTCAAACGTTGCATCCTGTTTCAGGACAAGCTTAACTAGTGGACGCTCTCTGAATCATCGCATCATATCTAAATTTTGGATTGCACAAGATTTAGCACATTTGTTTCTTATGACTTAACATTTGTTGCATGCCGTCGATAATTTTGGCCACGATCCTATTTACTATGTGAAAATTAAATCTGAATCCCAACTATTTCATTTCTAATTACACCCATCCAAATCTGGGCGAAAAGTCTGGCCTAAAATTACCTAATGCTTATCACGATGGCAAGCGCAGCCATCATTTGAACTCATAAGATAGCAGACTTTCAAAATAGCTATTTCTTGTAAGGCATATTAGGCTAATGCACGTAATTTAGTTTTTGGACCATTTTAATTAAGATAATTTGGGCATAAGTTTTTAAAAAAAGTTGCTTCCTGTTCTACAATTAACCAGGCAGCTTATGCATGTTTAAAACATTTTGAAAACTTCTTTTGAAAAGCGTTCACAGGGATATTACACAGGACAGTTTCTTCAAAGAATATTTGTCGAAAAGACCCTACGTTTGGTAATTGCAATTGTAAAGCTACTTAACTCTTTGGCGGCTCGGAGAATGGTTTGGCATTCTTTTCATTTTTGGCAGATTCGCTTACAACAAAGAGGTTAGTTTACACCTGCATGTAGCAAATCACCCGCCTGATTGATGAGGCAGGAACAACAGTCTTCTGCAATGTGACAACACGCTAAAATCTTTAAACTGGTTGTTAGAGACTAAGCGTGAACACCACCTGCTCTGCTCATGATAGATCCTCTGGTGAAGAGAAGTTTTTTCTCTGTTCTGACGTGGCTGTTTCGATAGCATGTTGGAAAACTTAATTGATCCCTTAAACTAAAAATGTCAAAATTTACAGAAAATGCGATATCATGATGCAGCCAGCAGCTCTCTGCGGCATACACGCTTAGGCGATACTGAGTATTGCGTGAACAGGTTGGAATGAAACGAAGAAAAGCGCCAACAACGAGCGGTTAACGAAAGCTGACATTCCCTTTATACTTTGAAAACATGTTTCTGTTTTGCAACTATTCAATTCTCATCGTAAAACCAGTACGACAAACGTCTTCTTGGCGCTCTGCAAGCTTGAGATTTGAGAGTATATAGACAGTGACCGCGTCATGGAAAGTTACTAGTAGAGCTTCCAACGTCACAGCTACTACAGCGCGGAAGTTATAAGCAACAGGCCAAATACGCGTACTAATACACGCGATATACATTCGAGACCAAGAGCTTGGCAGCGACGCTACTTATTTGGTTTCATTATAAGCTTCCTAAGGGAAGGAAAGAAATTTATTTTGCTATTCACTCTAATAATCTTGCAACACAACCATTGCGCCTTTATGTGAAGTGTAGTGCGTGGCAACACTTCGGTGTGCTGAAAAGTGCGACGAGTCCGACTCAAATACATAGATCAGCAGTGATGAAACACTGTCTAAAGTAGGCCTACGGTTCAGTGGGCACCATTGGCTGCTTTCAAATAACTACAACTCAATTTTTTAGATCAGTTCTTTACCTAAGATAAATTTACACATGGGGGCATGAGCGTCGGAAGGGGGGATTTCGAAATTTGTAGCAAAAAAGGTTTTCTTATGGTTTCGAGTGGGAAAAAACAAATATCACCACTTTTGGCCTCTCCTAGAAAAATTTTTGGAAATCCAATAGTTGCCCCCCTGGAAAAAATCCCTTCGACGCCCATGCATGGGGGTAAATTTTACCAAGATGGTATATTTGCTGAATCATGGAAGCAAAAGTATCTTTGAATCAGTAAAATCGGTGTTGTAGGTCTATTGCTGATTCATGATTCAAAAATATGCTTAATGATACCTTTTTGGGTTTTTCGATCTTGTCTATCACGTAGGCTGCTGGTTTTACTTCAGCGAGTATGTGTTATTCATGTCAAAGAATTAACAATTGAAAAAACATTGTGATCTTTGGTACATGGAAAGCAGGGGCGGATCCAAGCGGGGGGGAATCTCCCTCCCTAAAACCTACGAAAGTAACTGTATTTACCATGATTTTGTAAAATTCGGAAAGCGAGATTTGCGATATGAAGCCATTTTGTCGTCCATTTTTTTGTCACAGCAGTGTTGTGAAGTATACTTCATCTCTCTTACAGTAGCGAAGCCGTTATGAGACTTGGCCACCAAATATTGCTGGAATCACTCCCCCTAAACTTACTGGCTGCATCCGCCCCTGACGGAAAGTAGAAGTGCTAAATAGCCTAATAATAAAAATAACGGCCAAAGCAATAACTGTAAACGACATTTTCGTAGACGTTTCGGTAACTGCTGCTACCATCATTAGTCCATTAGTAATTGACCTGCAGTGATCTTGCTGCAAGTTCTTATGGTCAGAAACTTGCAGGGCTCAAGAGTAACTTGAGGTCTTTCCGTCTACCATCTGGAACCTCTTTATTTTTCTCCAAAAGTAAAATCTAGAGCCCATGAAGATCAATTTTTTTCCCTAACCGTTCCACGCAGTATCTTCAAGATATCACCTGCAGGACGCCTCACTTGCAATGCCCAGCAGAGCCAGGTGAATCCACCACAGCTTGATAATAAACAAACGGCTTGATGGGGACCTGGCCAATATCCCGGATGAAGACCTTCTCAAAAACCCTGCTTCTATGAATTAATAAAGAGGTAAATTTTCGCTCATAAAATAAGGGTTAATTTTTTAATTTTAGGCAGCTCACCAAAGGATCCAAAATTTGCTCAAAAGGGTAAGGTGGCCCTACACGTCACATTTTATGGGTCTTCCTCCCTCTGTCGTTTCATTAATTCGCAAACCAAACTGGCTACAGTAGAAGGGTTGCAAAAGGACGGACAGTAGCCCACTGCATCGTGTAACAAGCTTCACCACTTAAACTTCACCGTCCCACGTTGCACAACCAGTCAACAGGGTAACAACAATAAAAATCTTTGCTCAACTGTTGTAAAATTAAAAAACAACACCGACGTTTCAGCCAACTAACAGTAGGCTTACATCAGGGCAAATGGAACAGGAGAGCATAAAAATTCATCGAACGCGCGTGACTGCATGACGTAGTGATAACAACGTTAAAACGCAAGGTAGATAACAGAGAGTACAGGAGATTGTGTAACAAAATAACAGCAATGAAAAACAAACTGCACACCGAAGCGAAGCAAAAATATGCAATGTGATATTGAATCATTTGTGGCCAAACGTCGCTTTGTATATTTGTGGGAAAAATGTCTGCACTTTTTTCATTTATGACGTTCGGTGTAGAATTAATAAAAAAAGATTCGATAAATCGTCTTTTTCAAGGCGCGGTATACTGCGTACCGTGTGGTAACTGCAACCAGAAGCACTTTGGTGAAACAAAAAGGTCCTTCAACACACGCAAGAAAGAACACATCAGCTACACAAAGCAATTTTGTCCTAAAAAAGTGCGCTTGCTAAACACGCATTAGAGTTGGAACACCGCATAAACTGGTCTAAAAGTCAGGTTGTTGCGTTTGAGAAAGACTTTTTTCCACAAATATACAAAGCAAAGTTTGGCCACAAATGATTGAAAATAACATTGTATATTTTTGCTTCGCTTCTGTGTGGAGTTCGTGAAACAAAATTACAGCAATAAAAAACAATCTCTTGTATTCTGTTATCTGCCTTGCCTTTTCAACGCTGTTATCAGTACATCATGCAATCACGCGCGTTCGGTGAATTTTTATGCTCTCCTGTTCTATTTGCTATACGTCCTGATGAAAGCCCGATGTTAGTTGTCTGAAACGTCGGTGTCATTTTAAATTTTACAACAGTTGAGCAAAGATTTTTATTATTCACCGTCCCAGTTTGGAAAATAAATCACGGCCACCTTGACGAAAGCAGACTGCATATTAAGCTACAGCGCTACATTGAGCAAGGTATCGCAGGAGGAACATCGTCATTCACGCGTTGCGAAGACAACTTGCAACCGTTGGTGCGAAATTATCCAAAGCTATAACCCAGCTCGTCGCCAACGATGTAAGGTATTTCTCACAACAGTGAGTCCGCCAGCTAAATTTCATGCTGCATGAATCTCCCACCTGATGTTTACAAACCACCAACAAGCTTGCAGCTTTCTGTGCAAACGGCAAGGCGGCGTGTCTACTTGCCACACCATTATTCGCAAAACACGCAGCAGCGGATGTCTGTGTCTTGAGATTGCTGCAAAGCGATCTTTTTTCAGCGAAGGGAAAATGCAAAGGACTGCTCGCAGTTTCACCTTTACAATCGGAGTCGCGGCATTGGCAAAAATTTCGACTAGGGCATGGAGTGAAACTGGAATGCCTCTGACCAGAAATTCTATAGTACAAAATACTGCACGAAAAATTTAAAAGCTGAGCTTACATATGTTCGATAATCAAGGGCGTACGCAAGGGGGGGTTGGGGTTACCCCCCCCCTTGAGCTTGATATTTTACAAAAACTTTATTACCTTCGCAAGGAGATTAAGTGTTTTCGCATACTTTTTGCTTGTTAATTTGTCGACTTTATGCAAATACCACGGGATAAATTTGCATGCAAATTTCAAGGAGCATTGTAAATGGGCTAAAAAAGTAATAATTAGGTTTTGGTGGAAATCTGGGTTATCGTCTCCATCCAGAAACCATCC
>Ga0210059_1013387_pt1 | contig 12277 bp, 4 predicted proteins | sample Ectturendosymbi2_FD_188042 | JGI IMG/M metagenome (GOLD analysis project Ga0210059, IMG submission 188042) | Ecteinascidia turbinata endosymbiont from Florida, USA - Sample 2 (SPAdes) (version 2) | ecosystem: Host-associated > Tunicates > Ascidians > Unclassified | place: Key West, Florida...
GCAGAAGCAGCCAGCTCAAACGATGCAGAGAACATAACTGAATACGAGGCAGCAAGAACACTTCGGTCAGAGCGCAGTAATTACTCACGCCTCAATAAACGAAAGGCGCTCTACCGATAAGCAAGACGGCTCCGGGCAGCTGCAACAATCAATCGATCGATCGAACTACAAGGAACGACCATGCACGTACGAACAGCAACCACCACAATGCTGAATACCTGCAGTACAAAGGGGCCTGTCACGACAGTCAAACAGATTCCCCCAGATGCGCCCCTGTTCATGTTCAACTTTAAATTTGCATTGAATACTTCATTTGAGTTCACATGTTATATTCGAACCAGCACTTTAAAAATTGAAAGCCATGAATTTTGGTGCGAAACACAAAATAGTTCTTTCTGAAAAAAGGCTATGAAAAACACCTACACTGAAGTCAACATGGCTAATAACAGAGCTTTGAACATGTCAAATGGAAAAACAAAGCAAAGGTACAGTACACATCATTCTCTCCCATTTTTGGATAACCACCATTAATTATGATGGGTAAACGATACAATTGGTTGTGGATGATGTGTCACCAAATCTGGTAGGCTGCAGGTTTGCTGCATCGGAGGGTATCAGGTGGAGTCAGAGTTGAATCTCTATGCAGACCAGGAGTTGGATATTTCATCCAACTCCAGAAGTCCAAATGATCACTTTTTGCATCGCACTCCTGTGCTAGGAACCCTAACTCGGGCCAGTTTAAATGGTAAAATTTCTTATGAAATTTTATTGAAACAGAAGATTCTTGCTGTGCATCACGATTTCCATTTATTGCTAATTCCATATAAATTACAAGACTAAAAAAATATAAACTACAAGACTTCCCACATCTTTAGAGGGTTTGAACAGCTCTCCTACTCAATCGGCTGGCGAGTTATGGTTGTGCAAAGTTCAGCAGAAAAGTGGTGCACATGCTTAGGCAAAAACTTTGTGGGATGCTTATTCAAAAGAAACAAAATAAGCAATGAGGATATTTTAAGACTATAATCTTCTCAGTGAGAGTTTTCAGATGATTCACTGCACATGCAAATGGCATGTGCGCTCATCGAGATATTACCATTCAAAATTTATGTCATGCATGAGTGATTTTGATGACTACTCATCTTCTTTATCCCAAAATTGGGGTAACCGCATAGATTTGTATTAAACTTTCTTCATACGTCAAGATACTTGAGACAACCTCCTGTCAAGTTTTTACAACAATTCCATGATTACATTGAGAATGACTTTTTCAAAGTTAGTTGATGATTTTCTTGCCAGTCGTTACGCTTCATTGACCACAAAAGTAGTCATTTTGTATGGTCCATAACTTCGTGAAACCTTAACCAATTTCAATAAAATTTAGGTTTTTGGAATCAGCATAAAAAGTTCTATCTGCTTATGAAATTTGAGGAAAATCTGAGATGGTGGCTTGACTTTTCCAATTTTTTTGGTTCATTTGACACAGAATGATCCCTATATTATATTTTGAAATGAGTATTAAGTGATGGTGTCTCAAGACCTCTTTTTGCAAGTCTCAGTGTCGATGGTTTCAGGTCTCACCATGGTATCGAAAGCTACAGGTTTCAGTCACTGTCTATCTATTGTCATGAGACTTTGAATATCACAAGGAAATGGCTTAGTAAAACTTACATAATTCAAGGAGTTCCTGTTTGCTTTATTTGCAGGTAAGAAACAACCAAGTAGGCTGGAAAAATTATTTTCGAAATTCGAAAACAATTCAACTTGCAAGTAATGATGATATTTTTTTGAAAAACTTTGGCAAAATCCACAAATTTTGAAGTCTTGCAAATATTCTCAGTCCCGATGTTTCAACCAGGTCTTGGTCTCGACTACATCACAGAAAAAGCAAGCATAAACAAAGGGAACTGTACCATTAAAGTTTTTGAAAATGGAACTGGGATCAGGAGAAAATCATAATATTCTTAGTACGCACATTAATTTGATATTATATTGATGCACCTTCAATGCAAAATCATACTAGCAACATAATCTTCTGAGAATAAATAAAGCCTTGCTGATTGACATAAGATATTTAACAAAATTCATAGAAAACCTGAAAAAATAAGCACAAGTCAATCTTACTTTTGGTTTCCACAAGGTGCATAAGTAAAAAAACAACAATGGCACACAACATTGCTCATGCCTCTATTATTCCTGTAATACTGTCAGTTACAATGCAAGATTGCTTGTCTGCAAAAAAAAATGCCATGTTAACCAAACACACAAATTACCAAAATGTTCATCAATTACAGAAATCATCATATTGAGGTAAGCACTATCCTTATTTGTAACTACTACATGACTTTACAACATTGAAATAAATAAACACCCGTTAACTCAATTCAACTGATTACTCTCAACAAAAGTGACACAGTTAAATGAACCAATAAAATCTCTTAAAAAATTCATTTCATGTAACTATACACATCTTCGGTCCTGAAATTTCCAAGGAAAGCCAATGAGTGAATGCTTAAGGACTACAGCAACAGCAGAGAAAGCAAGTAAAATCTAGACTAAAATTAATATATCAAAACACGAGCTGTGACAAATAATATGGAATACAGGTCATTCTTATTATAGTCAAATGGGGTAAAAAAAAAAAAAAAATTTAAGTTTGTAATTTTATCTCCCTAAGGTATTTTCTTGGTATTTTGATAGAAGGTAATCCCCTTGCCGAAGTATATTGAAACATTGAAATTTTTTTGTTATCTTTATCCAAAGAAAAATTATAATGAAAAAACACAAGTTTTTTACTCAGGAGAAGGGGTTAAAAAATCTTTCTGGGTAAAAAAAACTACTGCTCTTTCATGCAGAATTGCCTGTGTTTTGTACATTAAAGGTAATCCACATTTTAGCACAAAAATTAATCACAAAGTAGACTTGGAATGATTTATTTACAGCATGCTTTCATGCAAAAACAGTAGATTACAATGATCACTTCAGTTCAAGCAGTATTGAGCAGGTAATTGGTGATATTTTCCAAACATGCAGATACTGGCAAACTTTCTGCACACCCAGCTCTTCCTCAATGACTAACACTAAAGAAGCATCCAAAATAGTTCAAGAACCTCTGTTCTAGACTCAAAACAAGATAATTGGCAATTGCTTATGAGATATTATAGTGATCAAATACATTTACAATACAGCTGAAATGCCCAACAACAAATAAAGGTTCTTGTTTTTTGCAGAGCAGTACTACAGAGAAATTTACTTCATCTGTTTTATAGTAACATCATATAAAAATAGAAACATAGGGTATAAAAAATGTTATCTGCGTTAAAAAGTAATTAGTTTTTTTTTGCCCAAGTCAATACATCCGTTGGGGGTAAAAACAAACTAGCCCATAAAACTCAAAATGTAAAGTTGTCAAAATTTTTATTGATATAGGTATGCAGAGACATGCATTACCAAAGCAATTGCCAGCTTTGACATGTTCAGGCTAAGTACTTCTAACGCAGCATAAAAGTTAATACAAAATTGTTTGAAACTTTTGGTCCTATCTAATATCAACATCAATTTTCAAACAAACCTGCAAACCTTATTTGAGGGCTTAGGTTAGAACAAATATGTTACAAACAATGTCTCAATGAATGCCTATGTAGCACCAATTCATTTGAAACTCTTTTTCTTTCAATAGTTTTTAACACTTTGGCACCCGGGCGGTTTCGGTGATTTTCGCAAAAACAGGAGCAGTTTTCGGTTGACTTACCAACGCCCTAGCTCCTCCGCTGATTGCGCTAAAGAGCTGTTCAACGGCTCAAACGGATCGGCCAGTCTAGTAGATTGCACTTGAAACAAAACTTTTTGCTTGGGGGGTGCGGGTTTTTTGTGAGTGACGTCATAAGTGGAGGACTTTTAGGCCACCTTAGCCCACTTTGCCTGGCCCTGGGCGCCAACCGTTAGGTGGTAGTATTTCGCTGAAGTTGTTACTGGAAACTAGGCTACAATCCGAAACTTTTGATACTTTGGATGACCTGCTGAGGTTTCGGGTTCAAAAGTCGTGATGTAAGTTAGTAAAAATATTTGACAAATTAGCTAATTAGTTAATTTGTTTATTTTAGATCATAACTTTTGAACCAGAAACGTTAGAAAGTCGATCAAAGGCTCAAAAGACTCCGACTCGAGTCCAGTTTCCAATGAAAACTTCAGCGAAACTCTTTGGTCTAGCGGTTGGGCCCTAGGCCAGTCAACATGAGCCAAAATGACCGCAAAACTACTTCACTTGTGCCGTCAGTCACAAACAATCCGCACCCCCCAACCAAAAATTTTTTTTCGAGTGCAATCTACTAGACTGGCCGATCCGTTTGAGCCGTTGAACAGCTTTCTAGCGCAATTGGGCGAAGGACCTAGGGCGTTGGTAAGGCAACCGAAAACTGCTGTTTTTAAGGCCGAAATCGAAGTACGAATATATTGTAGGTCGGCTCTCAAAGTGTTAATAAAGACTAAGAAAGCAAAAAGTTTGTCACTTCCATTGTTTGTGGTTTTCAGTCACACTTAGTCCATTTACATGACCACTTTCATTGCGGCAAAATTGTGGCTTTTCCACAATTTTGGCTCTTTTCTTGCTGATTAACGTTGCAGATTGTGGCTTGTGATTGTTGATTAACGCTGCAGATTGTGGCACGCCATGAGAAAGTCATTGTTTTCAAAATCAATTTGTTTAATTATTCCAATACACCAGTTTTTGTCATATGCTGCACGTTTGAAATGACCCACACTGACATTGTGCATCAATGTGCTATCATCTGATTGGAGTATGTCATAAAGCCACAATTATGCCATAACCACAACTTGGTGTATGCAATGTATACAAATCAAGCATATAAAAAGTAAGAAGTGCTGTTAAAGTGTTTACTCCTTTCAAGGTTGGTCATGTGCAAGCATTGATTCTATAATGCACTGCTGCACAGCTAACCACTTTTTGAGCTTATGTGAATGATGCTACAGTTGTCCTCTCAAGTTGGCCATGTGCAAACACCATTTCTGTAAAGTGCACTGCTTCGTGGCTAACCATTTTTTGTGCTCTTGTGTCTATGATACGGACCACGAGTCTGCAATAAATTACTATTATTATAACAAAAACAACAGACTTATATAATAAGTTCAAACAGTGTTTGTTAGTATTGTGATAATCAAGTACTAACTTTAATGGATATTTCAACTATAAACAACTTCAGATGGTCAATGTTCTATACAATCTGGGGATCACGAAAGGAAGTGGCTACGGAACCACCCATGGATTTAATAATTTAATCTGTTTATCGTTTACGCATACGTTTGGCATACGTCTCTGATTGTTCGTATGGTTTATAACGGGGCGCTTGGCATTTTGTGGTAGGCAACTGAAATATTTCCATGATCCTTATCTCAGGTTTGTTTCATTGTTTTATGCAATTTTGTCTTCGTTTACACTTTTCGCAATTGCTGAGATGTTTTATTTTGATGGGGCACTTTGACTTGATAACAGGCCTGTGGAGTCGGAAGTCCCGTCATCCGACTCCGGGCAATTTGGACTATCTGACTCCAACTCCGACCTTCAGCTGCAATAGTGACTCAGAGTGATAACTCTTTTCAGATGAATTCATAAACCCTACTTGCAAATTCCAAAAAAAACGAAACTTGTTTTAGATCGATGTAAATGCACATTCACCTCTCACTTTTGCAAAATATGATCAAGCAGGAGTTAGTCTTTTAATTTTATAGAAAAAATACTCATCTGAAAAAAACACAATTTGAATTATTAGAGAAGGCTTATAAAAATCGATCAAAGCAGATACCTTGAAAACGATATCAGCAAGCAAGTAAAATTGAAAAATGGTGTGCATTCTACTGGGGGGCATGTGCACATATTGCACAACACAGTCGATAAACGCGCTCGGGGTTTCGAGATACCATGTTAAATGACACGACTTTTTACGGTCGAACGCCGTCAAGCTTCAGCTCTGTTTAACGTACATGTGTCGCTATATTTTTCCTTAGATGGCCAGATGAACATGCTGCAAGTAAGCTCTAATGCAGGTCAAAATCCACAAACTGCCAACCAAGAAAGAAAGTAAAACAAAATAGTTTAGGTTTTAGCTTAACCACTTGGGAGCATTCACTTTTCTCTCCATTATCTAAACACTTCATACTACCCTGCTTTCACTTAGGTACAACAAACTTGCAAGGTTTAAGAATTAGTCAACATGGATCTTTTAACACAAAAATGATGCGATAGAATGGCAAAACTCGACATGGATTAGCCTATTGCTAATAAAATCACTACAGTTCAACTTCCAAGCAATCACGATTGGAATTGTACTACAAAAGAACCGAAATTCATTTGCGCGTTTTAAGCAACATTTATATTTTTTAAGAAACTTATTTGTCTGTTTAACATTTTAAAGAAGTTTGCTGCAGTACGAAGAAGACCTGCTGTGTTGCCTTCAACTAATTTGATCAAATCACTGCAAACCAGTAGGAGAAGTATGACCAGAAACCATAGGTCGGATTATTGTTTGAATTAAGACAGTCATCGTGCTTTGCTGATGCAGCGCAATAAAGAGCATGGCAACAAGACAAAATAACGAAATCCGAATGTCTATTTTACTGGGGATTAATGTCACAGTGCGTTTTTGTTTTGAGTTGACGCTTACTTATTCAAACTGAATGGGACTATGGAGTGCCGAGTGTTGACAAGTCAATCAACACCAGCACGTCATTGCGTGGAAAAGTTTTTGTGCAAAAACATTTAAATCATGTGTCGGCAGTGGCGATACCATCACTTGGGATTAACCCGCGTCTTCGACCACGCCTTATATTGTAGAACGCGAGCTTGCTTGCTTTGCATGTTTGTGCCACCACCCACTTCATTGATTAAGGGCGTTAACTCTGGCTTCTTTCATTGGGCCTTGTCAGTGTTCATATATTTTCGTTTCATGTCAGCCTTCCGCATTCAATTTGCAGGTGACGTGAATCAAAAAATATTGTTCGTAGCAACGGTTCTCTCGAATACATTCGCTCACTGTTTACACGGGCTCATCCATTGGAGCCCGAGCGGCCCTCTGCAATTAAGTACTTTTTCAATTCAATTCAGAACATATTGAATGTGTTTTTGAAGCAATGGGTTTCCATAGAACATTTGGATTTGAATTCCAATCCAATGGACAGCACCCAATCGAGAATAATTTCAAACAAACAACAAACTGTCCGGCAACTCGGGCTAAAAAGAGATTGTCAATATTATGTTTTTGTTTGATTTTCTAGTCATCCAAAAATCTGGACAGTACGATATTAGATGTGCGATTTAGTTCTCCTAAGTGTTCATTTTTCAGGGTTGCACAATGGTTTGATTTTACGAACTTCATTACAGAGAAACATTACAGAAAAACTTCGCAACAATATGTCATATTGTATACAGAAATGAGTTGTACACTGGCCTTTTATATTCTAAGTATTTGCTTTCTGGGACCTGTTGCCAGAAATTAACTGTAGAGTTTCATTGACTAGCGTTTTTTTAGAGCCAGATTTTTTTGTATTCCGGCCAGTTTAGTTTCTGCAGCAGTCAAGTTTGTGACAAACGGTTGGTGAACTGGACAGCCATCACCGACCACATTAACATTGAATGGATTTACAAGGAACGCAAACCATAGTTTTAAATCTTGCAAATGCTCAAATCTGGCTTGGAACTACAGTAGTTTTAAAATTTATTTTAATATTCTTCCACTTTGTGGTCTGTAATTGCCTCTTCGTGAAAAACATTCGTTCTCATTCTGACATTGGAAGAATGACAGAACGCTTTTGACAATACGTGTCTTTGAAAAATTTTAATTTTCTTCTGGGAACGTAAGTAGCCTAATTTGCGATTTAGGTTCACTGTCGTTGTTATCAAAGCACGCAACTTCACGAACTTGTGCAAACACTTCGATAAATAAAACAAACGTTAAATATGAGGTAACAACTCCTGTCAATTTAAGACATTGCTATTTATCTAGAAGAGCCTCACAAAATATGTTGGTGAGCCGCAGTTCGCCCACCATTGGTATAAACGTACTGTCTTACCGCCATCACCATTCATTGTCTCGCAGCATTACCTACTAAGTCTACGTTCAATAGTTACATGCGGCAAAATGCCCGCCTACCACTGTAATTTGAAGTGCATCTTCGTCCTTCGAAGATTTGTTGCCATGATATTGTTACGCAACAAAGGCCAATAGCAAAACCCCGCGTTTCGCAACTTGCCTCTGCTAGAAGAGAAGCACATTTAGTTAACTGCAAGCTCATCACTGCGTGGTAGGCTACCAGAACAGTGAACCTGACTCTTTTGTAGTGTGAGTGTCATATTGTTGCGATCGTAAATCCCAAGCGGCATGTGCACAAAACTTTGCACCGTGGCAGCAAGCAACAATAGAGATCATGCTCGCAATCTCTCTTACTATTGCTTGCTCGCGCTGCATATATTATGGTGTTATTCTTCACATACATCCCGTTCGTGGTGAATCACACAATCAACGCAACACAACCGGAGAGGTTGCAACAATATGAATGAGCCTAAGACGCAGAGGATTAACTGGGGTTATCATTGTTCTGCGACATGCGTTACGTAATAACAGACGAATTCCAATGAGAACTTCTCATTCATTGTTGCGTAACCAACGTCACAGAGCACGATAGTGCCAATCAGAATGAGCAATTGGAAATTTCAGTGATACAAGCCCCGAATGGTAGCATTCACATAGTGTAGGTTGCATGATGAGCCCAAGGGACGCTGCTGATCTGGAATGGCCCGTGAGTGTAGGTGTGCAAGTTATCTTGTTGAAACATCAAGCTGCTTATGTTGTTGAAACATCAAGCTGCTTATGTTGTTGAAACATCAAGCTGCTTAAATTGCCAAGAGTGATGCTTACGAACGTTTGTGGCACAAACAGTCACAATTGGTGAGCAAAAGGTCTGCGCGAAGTCGGAGTTGTTAAAATTTTCTGCGACTCCGACTCCTCAAGTTGAAAATCCTTCAGACTCCGATCCCACAGCCCTGCTTGACAACCGCAAGGTTTTTCGGTGTCCCGGCTGCAAGGTTTCACTTGTCTTCTTTTTTTGTTTTTTGTTTTATGAATAAGTACGACTCTAGATCGTTGAAATGCTTGTTTCTATCCACATCGACGATACCTTCGTCTCGTGTGTTAGGGCATGTGTAATTGCCGACTCTTTCCTAAAGAGTATGATAACTTCCCAAGTGTCTTACGTATGTGCGCTTTTTTATGTGTGCTAGCCATGTCATGTAGGCCTTGTGGCCGAAATCAATAAAACTGTCAACTGTCTTATTTCAAAACTTATTCCACCGTACCACCTCGCTTGATGCAGTATGAATAAAGCTGTCAGTTTGTCACTCAACACAATTGTGTTATGAACCCGATACACGATTATGAACCGTAACAATATTTCACTTATCCAGAACAAAACCTGTGAATTCTAGTAGTCTGTAATTCTGTATATTTTATGTATATTATCTTTTTCATATTTTTTCTTTCTTGTGCACATCCTATTCTTTTCGGCATGAAAGTCCCCCCATATTTTTTTCTGTTTTGCTTTGTTTTTCTTTTGTACCTCATTGAAGAGTTTTTGTTACTTTTTTACTTTCTATTTTCATATTTTGTGTAAAAATTCTTAAACACACCAACTTCCTTCAATTAATATTGATCCATTATCTTTGTATATAGGCATGCGCTTTCATCTGTGCATTTTCTTCACCATGTTCTATGTTTGTTTTCCTAACTGTTCTTATTTGCTTTCCAAGTGTTGTATTTCAACACTCAAAAACTAAGAAAGAGTTGGTTGACTAGATGACCGCCATGGTCCTTCACCAATCCTTTACCACACAGCACCCCTCTTTGTTTACACTGATCAGCTGTAGCACCATTGCATTTTCATTTGCTCTGATGTTCACTAACAATTGGTTTTGCAGTGACTTTCTGCTTGTTGGCTGAGTCATATGAAACAATAAACCATTGAACCATCAACAGGTGTCAACCTGGCAGCCTGCTGGTTAGGTTTCAAGTCTACCATGCCAATGGTTGTGGGTTCGCCTCTGATCTTGGCGCCTTGCGTTTTTATAATAGTGACTGCTTGCATGTTCCAATTCGTGGGACCAGTTTTTTTCGGAACTTTCCAAACGTTTGCTTTAAGAGTCAGATGTAGAGGTTACCGTTAGGTTAGAGTTAGCTTAGCGTTGGCTTAGTGTTAGGTTAGCAATAGGTTAATGCTACGGTTAAGTTTACCTTTCGCGTTTACTATGTTTCTACCAAACCTACTGCATTCTCGTTGTGTGTTATTGTTGCATTGTAGGAGATGGTCGAATAAGGTGTCAAACTTAAAGATCCATGGGCAGTTCAGTAGCCTCTGCCATCATAAAAAGTTTGGAAAAGGTTATGTGGTAAACAAAGAAACAAATAAATCTTATCAGAAAATCCTGTAAGTTACGGATGTTATAAATAACTGCATTCACTTCAGCAACCAATGGCTTCAACAGAATAAGGTTTAATCTAAGAAGTTTAACTTATCAAAATAGTTAAAGTGACAAGAAAATGTCAAAGGAAATACATTTTACTTTAACTTCCATGCAAATATCAAAGTACAGCAACACATTCCAATTTTTATGTTATCTTATAATACCAAAGAGACCACACTATTGAAAAAATGTCTTTAACTAGTGATAATGAAAGCATTAGTAAAACACAATTTATTTGTGCAATGAGGATGATCACGTGCTTTTCATTTCTCAATACAAAAAATAAGTACAGTGCAGAAATATATAATGCACAATCTTGGTGTGGCACACAGAATGTCACTTAAAATAGCATTTCGTCAGCAATAATCATACTGTAACAAAGACCACAAACAGCCACACCACTGAAGAAAATAAAATTCATTGGAGATGTAGTTGTTTGTAAGCCTGGCTGGTACAGTACATCTGTTCCTGGCTGACAAAGCGTTGGTTCATGTTAGACTTTTTAGCACCACTTAACATTAAAAATTACTTACAAATGTCTTCAACTTGCATTATAAATTTTGAAGTGCAAACATGCCATTAACTCCAGAAAATTACTACTCTTGCTAAGGCAAGAGTGCACAACCTACAGCCGTACACCACATGTGGCCTTCGATAATGAAATTTGCAGCCGTCCACATGTAATTTAAAATATAAGATATGGAGGCCACGGTGGCGTATATTGAAGCAAAACAAACACAAGGTAAGAAAATCAGTTGACACGATGTGTAACAATCAGGATGGGGATGTCACAAACAGTCAATACGCAGTTTGACATGTGCCTGATAAAACCTAGATAAAAACTATTCTTTAATTAAATGTATCTCATAAATATAACTCGAACTCATTGGCAGCCGTACTTCATATAAATACAAGTAATGCAGCCGGCAATAGCAAAAGGTTGTACACCCCTGAGCTAAGGGATGAACTTTCACTACTCATGACTTGCAAGTGCAGGCAAAGTTAGGACTCCTTCCTGAAAGTAGTGGTGAAGGAGTTGTCTGCACTAGGAGTCGCCTGCGATGCTTCGGCGGTTGGGATTGGCACTACCTTGTTTCACTGCTATCTTGACGGAAGTGAACGACCAATAGCCAACATTTCCAAGACGCTCACAGCAAGTCAGTACAATTACAGCCGGATCCAAAAAGAAGCGTTGGCCATCGTCTATGCCAGTGGTGCTCAAACCGTGGCCCGCAAGGCCCTCTGGAGTGACCCATGAAGCAATTTTCATTGGAAAGACAACTTAACACTTCAATCATTTAAGAGAATTTTTATTGAGATTATTAATTCTTATGGCCCACGAGCCAAAAAGTTTGAGCACCACTGATCTACGCCTTGAAGGAATTCTTCCAGTATTTATATGGAAGAAAGTTTATTTTGGTGATGGACCACCAGCCTTTAGTGGCCATGTTTGGTCCGAATAAGCCGACTCCGGCTCTCGCTGCAAGCCGTTTATCTCGATAGGCTCGATTTCTTCGACAATTCAACTACATCATCGAGTACTGTAAGACGTCAGAACACTCTAATGCTGTGTTCAAAAGTTATGATCTAAAAAAAACAAATTAATTAATTATCTAATTACCTAATTAGTCAAATATTTTTACTAACTTACATCACAACTTTTGAACCCGAAACCCCAGCAGGTCATCCAAAGTATCAAAAGACTCAGATTGTAGCCTAGTTTCCAGTAAAAACTTCAGCGAAATACTACCA
>Ga0210059_1013388_pt1 | contig 12277 bp, 8 predicted proteins | sample Ectturendosymbi2_FD_188042 | JGI IMG/M metagenome (GOLD analysis project Ga0210059, IMG submission 188042) | Ecteinascidia turbinata endosymbiont from Florida, USA - Sample 2 (SPAdes) (version 2) | ecosystem: Host-associated > Tunicates > Ascidians > Unclassified | place: Key West, Florida...
CAAAGTATCAAAAGACTTGGATTGTAGCCTAGTTTCCAGTAAAAACTTCAGCAAAATACTACCACCTAACGGTTGGCGCCCAGGGCCAGGCAAAGTGGGCCAAGGTGGCCTAAAAGTCCTCCACTAATGATGTCACTCACAAAAAACCCGCACCCCCAAGCAAAAATTTTTCTTCAAGTGCCAACTAGAAGACTTGCCGTGTCTTTTGAGACTTTTACCGGGTCTGTAGAGCATACCGGACCGGAGAAATTCCTGCGCAAAGCCACGTGCATTTAGGGTTTTTTTTCCAAAAATCCTCGAAACCACCCTGGTGCCAAAGTGCTAAGAGATTGAACATAAATATATAAGTTGACAATAGTTTCAGCCATGTGCAATAAAAAATGCAATTTTTGTTTTTGTACATGCAAAGACTTTTGCACATCTATTGCATAAAACAGCACTTTTCAACAGCTGTTATGCAACCCAAAAACGGGTTGCCGTTTTATTTTTCATGTTTAATATTTGGGACAAGGTTTTCTAAAGGTGTTTTAGAATTTTTTAAGGTGTTTAAAAATCGGGTCTCTAGAATCAGAGAAAATACTCAAGGAAAATATCTGAACGGATATTGCCAGCAATATTATGAAATGGTAGTCAGAAATTTTTCGTCTCCCTACTGGTCCATACCAGGTACCTAACACTTTCCTTAAAAATCCTGATTTGGGGTATTGAAAAAAATAGTTGAAAAACACTGGCAGTCAACACATGCCATTATCATTTACTTTTGTATACTATTTAAGCCCTTGTACCTGCATTCATCACAATTTTGAAAAACACTGTTTAAATTAGGCAGAATTTATGCTCTGAGCAAACAAATTCAGCAAAACAAGATATATGATTTACTTGTTTTTCACCAATGTAGTTATAGGTGAGAGCAGCAACAGCATATACTCCACCAGCTTCTAACAAGAATGACACTTCCTTTCTTGGTCTGCAAAACAAAAATCATGCACAAGTAAGTCCTCCCTTGGAGCTTGAATTAATGCAAAGTCAGTAAACAGCAGACAAGCAATAAATCATAATGTTATGCATTTACATAGCCATTCACTTTGCATCATTATGGTCTGGCTAGCATTTGCGCTGGAAAGCAATGGGCAGCATGTAGCAATCATTATCACTCACCTTGAATTTCGTTTTGAGCAATGCTGCAATGACACTGATAAATAAGAGCTTGCAGCTTTCATAAACCTGTCTGAATCTTCTGGAAAGCATCCACATTTGGCAAGATAGTATAATGCATAGGCAGCTCCAGCAACACCAAGATAAAGTCCTTGAAAGACATACAGAGTGTATTATTGGAAACCTGTTGCAGGTGGGTGCTTTATTGTGAAAAGTGGGACAATCATCTTTAAATGCAATTATTTCTGGGGTCCCCCAGGGCTCAATTTTAGGCCCATTGTTTTTTTAATATTTATAAACAACTTACAAAAGTCAATTTCTATGAAAACTATACTTTTCGCTGATGATACAGTTTTAGTTCAAGGCAACAGCAATCAAGGAAAGTTACAAAACTCGGTTAATCGCGAAATGACAAAAGTAATGGATTGGCTAACTGCAAACAAACTCTCACTAAATATTTCCAAAACAAAATATATGTTGATCACAAAGAAACATGTAAGCACAGAATCCTTTTTAATAAATGTAAACAGTAATCGTATTGAAAGAACTTTGACTTACAAGTACCTTGGCATAATTACAGATGAAAAACTGACTTGGAAAGAGCATCGTAAACAGTTGTGTTCTACTATATCCAAATATGTTAGCGTAATGTATAAAGTCAAACATTATGTAAATAACCATGCATTATGTATGCTGTATCACAGCTTAATAAACTCACAAGTACAATATGGGATTATTGCCTGGGGAAGAGCAGCTTCATGTCCTGTACAGCCAATATAGATTGTTTTGAACCGCGCCATGAAATGTTTAAACCCAAATAAACTTTTGATTAATTAACAAAGTTATCACCCTTTATAAAATGCAAAAAATTTTCCAACTAAAAGATATATACAATCTTGAAGTGAGCAAACTCATGTACAAACATACTACCTCTCAGTGACCTGCTACGCTTAACAATTATTTTAAACTCAATACAAATGTTCATCCATATAATATCAGACAAATCAAAACTTAAATCAAAAAAATGGTTTGCTACGAAAATCAAAACTCAAATCACAAAGATGGTTTGCTACCAAACTTCATAACTTAAACAGTTTTTGGTCAAATTGTATGAAATTTTCAGGATTAATGTGCCTAGGTATAAAGAACAAAATTTCATTGCAAACAAACAAGTACGCAAAAAGTTATCGCATTGGCATTTATGTATCAATCTGCACCTGGCATATTCGATTGAACGATGCATATATGCGTCAATCAGCACTGATGGTGTTAATAGGTTACTTGAGACAAATGGAAGTTTGAACCTAGTTAATAATATTCACAACCAAAATTATTGCTGACTATTGATATGATGGTTTAGAACATGACTAAATAATACTGTGTACAACAAACAGCAAAACTTTAAATCACAAAACACATATTACAACTATTTACCTAAAGAATGTAGAAAGTTAAGTTTCTGAAGACCTGAAAAAAGTTATTTAGCACAGTTAATGACAAAAACTGATGTAATATCCCCTTCACAACTTATGGGAAAATGATACGATAACAATCTTAGATTACCAGGGTAACATGGGACACAAACAGGATTTTGATGCACCAGGTTTTCTTTTTGTATATATATGCATGATTAATTTTTCTATCATTCACTTTTTCATTTGGACTTTTGAGCTATGTGAAAAGTGTAAATATAAATGATTGAAATAAAAATCCTGTTTAAGTCCCAATTTACTGTGGTAACCTAGGATTTGTTTCATCTGATTAAATACATTTTTTCATGCAAAACCCCACTACCAGTAATTCTTCTTTAAACAATGGTTATGTCTCAAGTAGCCAATACATGTAAAAACAGTTTGTGTCTCAGGTTACCTTGTGAGACCAGGGTAACTTGGGACACCAACACTTCTTTAAAAGGGACTATTACCTTCAAGTTGGAAAAAAAAACTTTGTGTTTTCAGAAACTGTACATAATACTTACAAGTCCTTTCATTATTAGAATGTTTCCAAATAATTGATGGTACTTTGAAAAAATAAAAAACAAGTTTGAAATTATCCCAAGAAACACCGTTTGACAGTATTCAACAGTGAATGAGAAATTGTGTAACTGTAAGTGTTATACATATTTGAAATTCAAAGTAAAGTTGACTTGGTTAGTCCCTCAGGCAAACCAGCACCATCGAAAAATAGATGGATTCAGTAAACATGCTTTGCTGACAGGGTAGTGTAAGTTGATTTTGTGCTTTTAATGAAAACAAAGTGCTGCAAGTCTGATAATCGTAACATCTCAGTCCTGACTCCTCAGATACTGTGAGAAGCATTTTTATATACTCTACATGTTAAACTTGGAAATAAATTAGCTAAAGTTCATTTATCTGCAGACAGTTTCAAAACAGCAGTGAGAGAATGGAACTATTTTAAATAATTCCTAGCCAAAAGTTTTACTGTGCAACTCTGCCTGATTTACATCTTTGTGAAAGGCACACACAGGGAACATGGTGCTTTTGTCTACAATACAATGAATATAAAAAATAGATGCGTGACAACTGATGAGTGTGCAAAAGTAATTGTGAAAAATTAGTAGGAGTGCCACACTTTACCCACACACCCATAGCTTACTCAGCACCAATGTTCTCAGAAAAATACTTTGCAAATAAAGTCTCATACGCAAACTACTTTTCACAATGACATAGTTGGTGCATTTTGCTTTTGTCAAAAGTCTAAACTTCAACATACACACTGTACTTAAAACCAGACTTTCAAAAATTCAACCTGTGAAATTATACTCACATTTTTACAAATGCTAATATTAGCCTAATCCATTGTGCAACAGCCATAAGCACCAACCTCCACTACAATTTCGTTCGCAAGCATCGAAATTCTTCAAGATTTTATTGATGCAAGACTGAGTTCTTGATTTCAATACTTCAGTTGGAATGTCGACAGCACCATCATCATGAAACATATTTCGAAAAAACCTTGTTTCTTCATTCGACATCATGTATAATCAAAGCGTTATCGTAGGGCTTAAAACGGCAATATTTTTCACAATAACAAATCTGAAGCAATCTGAAAAATTAACAGCATACTGTAAGTTGTAACTACTGGTTTCTACCTGCACCTGTGTAAATTTAACAATGAGGTATTGTTTTATTTTAGGTTTAGGGATTTATTTAGGTTAAGGTTTTAGGTTTGTTAAGTTGCCAGTTTTAGGTTTGTTAACTTGCCAGTTTTAGGTTTAGGGTTTTAGATTTAAAGTCTTAGGTTAAGGGTTTTAGGCCTACACACTAATCCAAGCATGTAACTTTGTTCATTGTGCATGCCACATGACATGTCCACTTCAACCAAAAGTGAAATAATGTCAGATGATATTGTGCCTCAGAAGACAAAATAGCCCTGCCACATATTTTGCCTCAGGGGCAAAATAGACAAGACAGCCAATTGTTTAGCGGGCCATGGGTGGACCGGTTTGGAAAATAATAAATGTTGTTGATCCACGGGCGGTTAATGGCTGGATGTTGCGGGCTATGGGTGGTCCGGGCCTGAAAAATCTAGGATCGTGCCATCTCCAGGGTTGCCAGATCTACTTTTTGCTAAGGGGCCAAATCTAGCCAAGAAAAGAGCCAAAAAAGGGCCAAATTCTAAGACAAGGAGCCTAAACAAGAGCCAACCATTTTTCCAAATTTATAAGCAGTTGCAAAGTCATGAAGCCATACTTCCCAATTTAGCCTATTAAATGGCACTATTCCTCAATCACAATCATTCTATTGGAATAAGAGATACCTTAGGCTTTCTAGTTGAATAAGGTTTTCTAATGGTGTGTAGTATAAATAAGCTACTTGTTTAAACCCCGGTGTCACCATTACGGATGCAACAACACCAGTAGTGGACCCTACTGATCTTGTGAAATTACGAATGATCTGCGTCATACTTTGCAATGCCTGGACAAAATAGCGAATGCAGCTCATGTGATAAACCCAAAGAAACAGCAGTAATTGAATTCAGTTCCTGTGAGCAATGGCTCCCATACTGTTGTGCCGGGGTGTCTGCTGGCAGGGTCCCAACATGGGGAAGTATCACCCCGGGGCGAGTCGAAAAGTGCCACCCCCACCACCACCAGCTATTCCTTCTTTTCACCAAATGTCCTGCCCCCCAAAAAGTGCCATCTTGGGACATTGCTCCCCACCCCCTTTGTTGCGGCCCTGTCTGCCAGTGATGATGTTGTTGAGTTTGAATCTGTACCCTTTTGCTGTAGCCAATGCTTGTCAACAGACAGGCAACAGACTAGTAGCTCTCAAGACCCAACCCAATGTCACTATTGTCATAGCCAAACAGGCTCACGAAGGAAGACAATCCAATGTTCATAATGTAATCATCCCTTTCACCTCTCTTGTGTGAAAATTTCAAGAAAACATGCTAAAGCACTTCCTGGCTGGTACTGCAACACCTGTGACCCCATCATCAACCCACCATAGCCCCAAAAACCCCCAACCATAAGCACCTACAAGATTGACCCCACCTCCTTTGGCACTTATATCCAAACCCTAAGAACAGTCAACCACCCTATCCACCGCATCCCCAAGGAAGCATGCCCTTCTTTTGACTCAGGACTTAGCAAACTCATTAACAAAGCCAATTCTTCAAACTCACTACTTGATTGGCATCGTTTGGTATGTTTCCCCTTCTCAGTCCTCTCATCAGGCCCCCGATCACAAGGGGTTATCTTGGCCTCTTCCATCAAATCAAGAATTAACGCATACCTTCAATCAGATAGCCTGCCTGTCCCTGAAACGTCTTCGAGACAAGCAACCCCACCACCAACCAAACCCCACAATGACCCAGCCAAAACATTAAAAGACTGGTAAACCAGAAACTATCTGACTTCAATATCAAAGGCGCCCTTCAAACTTTATCTGGCGATAACTCATTTGTTAACCCCAATGAAGAATCTCTCAGCTCAACACCCTTCAACAAAAACATCCCCAAACTATTTTGCCTGAAGGCAAAATAGTTCCAGCAGTGCTTTGCCTCATGAGGCAAAATAGACACAGCCTTGTGGCATTGCCAAAGTTTGATAAGTGTCTATTTGGCATTAGAGGTAAATCATTGCTGGAGTTATTTTGCCATCATGAGAACTCGATTGATAGGATTGGTCAAATGACAAGGATGACAGAATTGGATTTGCGTAAGGCCCTTGTAACATGACCTAAAACCCTAAACCTAAAACCAAACCCAAAACCTAAACCCAAAGGCAGTGGCTATAGATACGCCTGTGGATCTTGAAACAGAAAACTTATTAATACGCCACCTGTGACGTAACAGTTACGCACGACGAGAGTGCAGTAGGCTTGGTAGAAACGAAGTTAATGTAAAAGATGAACCCTAAACCTAACCTCAACCCTAACCCCAACCTAACCTTAATCCTAACCTTATGCTAACCTAACGCTAACCTAACTCTAAGCTAAGCTAAGTTAACCCAAAGCTAAGCTAACCCTAACCTAACGCTAACACTAACCCCAACCTAACCCTAAGCTAAGCTAACCCTAAGCTAAACTAACCCTAAGTAACCAAACCCTAACCTAACGCTAACCTAACACTAACCCTAACCTAAGGGGCCGTCCATAAATGACGTCACACTATTTTGGGCAAAAATCTACCCCTCTTGTCACATTCACAAGTGTTTAATCCCCCCTTCAAATATCACAATTTCCAACCTCTCCCCCACTTATATTTGCAATTACAAATTTCCATCTATTTTGTGTCTGCCTGGACAAAATTTTCATCTGTTTTATAGATTTGATTTGTGCACGTTGTGGCAAGACCAACATTCTATTCGTAAAACGTCGAAAATACCGCACGCGTTGCTAAGCAAAAATTAAGCAGCAAAGTGTATCCTACTTTGTTGAAGACCCAAACGAATGAATTACGTTGTACGAATGCTGGCAATGACTGATTGCGGTTATAGTCCTGTGCATGGATTTACCGTAGTGGTCGCTTTGCAATGTTGAAGCAAAAACAAATAAAAAAAACAGACCACATTTCATAACAGACTGTTCGTACCTAGGGCCGGACGGGGCAAAGGGTGTTAGGCAAAATGGTTTGGACTTTTACCGTCCACACTGCAATGGACATTAAGAAGGGGTCCGTTATCAACGTGGTCTGCTACGAATGGGTCTGTTATGAACGGGTCTGTTATGAACATGGCCTGTTATGAAAGTGGTGTGTTTTGAACAGGTGTGTTATGAATGGGTCTGTTGTGAACGTGGTCTGTTTTGAATGGTCTGTTATGAACGGGTCTGTTTTTGAATGGGAACCATTTTGAAGCATTGTTATATTTTTATGAGTCACGAGTTTCAAACTGTTTACTGTAATTGGGTTCAGCGCAAAATCCCCTTCATACTGAAGGTGGTGGTGGCAATTGCATATGTTGCAACGATTTTGACCTCAAAAATAAAAATGTAAATTATACGAAATGATTCTGAAGTTTTCAGGATGATTGGAAAGCTTAATTAATAATGCACCTCCAGATAGAGATAGAAGGAAAGATGAAACCCGCTTTTAACTTCAGGTGTTCCAGAGCTAGCCTATATCGATTTGCCAGAAATTGAGAATAAAACTGTGGAATGCTCGCCAAACAGCTCACAAAATCCTGCACGGAATCGGGCGTTGAAATCTAAAACTTTTTGGTCCAGTAGATGGAGTTAGGAGTCAATAAATTTTATCGAATGAGCTTTGGCTGCATTGATAGCACAACAATATAGTAAGCCATTAGCTGTAAATCCAACAAAGATTGACTGACTATCGGAAATATACTACAAAAACAATTAACCCATTAGCAATATCGACAAAAATTTCCTCACTGGTTGCAACAGAAAACCAGGCGCGGACACAAGGGGGATGCATCCCCCCCACCAGACCTAAAGAGGTGTTGACATGACACTTGATCTCATTGAAAATCATCGCCAAAATATTTTTGTACTGCACATTACTTAATCGATAAAGATGCTAAAAATTAACTAATGCTAACAATTGGTCAAAAACGTTTCTTCGTTTCATTGGATGAGGTGCCTTGTTTGTGGAAACCGATGTAAAATAGTCAATGATCGCATGGGCGTCCGCACGGCAGGGGAGAAAAACGGGCATTTGCCACCCAGGAAATTGGGATTAAGAACCAAATATTTCTGGAAAAACCTGAAGTCGGCATCTTAATTCCGATTAACTGATTTGATTTTTGCAATGACTTTTTTTGCCGGTATGAAACTCACACGGCACAAGAGTCAGGTTCACAGTCATAGTATGATGGAGTGATGAGCTTGAAATTCACTCATGTCCCCTCCTTTGCCTGCAGAGGCGGGTTGCGAAAGTCGCGAGCGGATTTTTCTACTGTTGGTCTTTATTGCGTAACAATAACATGGCAACAAATCTTCAAAGGTTCATGTTACATTACGGTAGCAGGCGTTTTATTGCATGAGACTGTTGAACGTACACATCTTGGCAGGTAATGCAGCGAGACAGTGGCATGCTGATAGTGGTAAGCCACGTACATTTATACTTTGTGAAAAGAACCATGAGTGAGTCTATAGCAATGCTTCCACAAGTTTGTACAATCCATTATTAGTGCGAGTGTGACCAATGTGCCTGAGCGTCAAACTATACTTACGCAGGCTTCTTTCATGCTGTACAAAATTATGTGGCTTGTTAGAATGTATCTATGCAGGCTTGTGGGAATACGTTTTAATCGTTAAGGTTTAATTCCGGCATCTGAGTGAATACTGAGTGCAAAACTATATTTTGCTGTGTCAAGTTTTCATAATTCATCTGGTCAATTTTGCAAAACCTGGGTGGTGTTCTGGTTTGTGTACCAAGGTTTTATAGATCGCTTTCGAAGCGATCCCAGAAGTTTGCAGCTCTTGTTTCTAAGTGATGCTGACAAGTCCTGCAGCTGATCCCACAATCAGGGGGAGAGCAACCGGGCAATTCCTCCCGAAATATTTGAAAACATGTTCAATTGTTAGTTCAGTTGAATATATCAGCTGGGTGTGGCCTTGCTTGCTAAGTACATAAAGTCATAATTTGTGGATTCGTTGAAAACCATGGCAATCCAATGCTTTTGTCCTTACAGATCATGGCAATGCTTGCTTGAAAAAAATGCCCTGCGTTGAAAATCTGCAGATAGCCTACTGTGTAAATCGTCGTAATACTAATATATCTTGCTATTGCTGCCAACGAAGCGTTGTTGTGATTGTTACCGTAACATGGGGCATTTTCTCTGTAGTGTAGAAAGGATAAAGCGTTGTGTGAATTACAATTTGCATTGCATCGTCAGCAATGTTCCCTCTAAGGGGCGCAAATCCTCAGGACCACCGGAACTGTTGCGCAGTGAAATCTCATTCTTGCGCACTTGCAACATTCCAAAGCAATATGAAAGCACGCAAACAAGAAGCTATTTGAATGAATCGTGTATTTTGCTTGTATTTTGATAAGATTGTATATTTATTATATAATTCACCAAGTTTGTAATTCATTGAAAACGCCAGTTACTCAGCCCTAAAATAATCATGCTCACCAAAACAAATACTGGCTCAGTGTAAAATTATCTTAGATGGAACACTGATCGTGAGCAATTTGAAAATGATGAACAAAATGTCCACGTTGCCCCCCTTTGAAAAATTACTGCGGACGCCCATGAATTATCGTGCTTTCTCACTTTCGTTTTTTCGTTACTTTCGTGCTTTCAGTCATTACGAATTGTTTGTTTCTTTCCGTTCTCTTAATTTCGGTTTCATAACAAACAGAAACATCCCGCTTCTTGTTATTATTTTATCAAAATTACCAGCATTGATAAGTGTTATACACAAATTACTATAGGCATTGCAGACTATTCCAAACAACAATTAAAAACTGTAAGGTTCCCCATTCGAAGAGCACTGATCTAAACCGCATCCAAGTGACTACGCTCACTTGCTGCAACATACAATTCAAACAGCACTATTACACTATGCTGGCTACTGCCACCGGTAATTGTGCTCTAACAAACATACCCTACAATGAGAATAAGTATCATGTCGTCACGTGAACTGTTTGTCTCGAGGTACCTGCGCAGACGCCAGTGACTACTGTTGCAGTTGACTGCATCGCCTTGAACTACTGAGGCAAGCACAAGAGTAAGATGGCAACACTTGATTGAAAATCTTCCTTGATAAGTGGCATTACATGTATTTTAGGGCAATATGCTTTAAGGCCCAGTGTGATCTATCATGCGATGATGAAGTCGTTTTTCACGACAGCCAGCAGAGCTGCCTAAAATGGGAGTAGTGTCCTGGCAAATGCCTTTCATTAACGTTTTGCTTTTGAATTGTCGTTTCAGCAATAATAGGGTTTTCATGCACATGTAAATGCACAAACTTCGCTTGGCAACGTGAGCGTCATTTAGCTTTTTATTAGAGTCCTATCCTGGGACATGAGTTGTCACTTCCAAATCTAAAGAAGAACCGTTCTACTTCTAACCAGGTCGGGAATGAGTTTCAGACGCTGTTCTTCACTGGTTTCGCAACGGATAGCCAAAACAGTGGCAAACGCTTGCGCGCAGCATGCTTTTATACCTTTTAAATACATTTTGTAAATGTATGAGAATGAGATATGCGCAGCTTGTGAAAAATTAGACCCACTGGGACCCGTTTCAAACGTTTTCTGAATTAATGATATAAAGCGCTTTCAAACTGTTGTTATTTTCTGAAGAATCGCATAGTTCGACCAACAAAAATAGTCACTGTTTTCGCCTACAAAAGACACCACTTTTGTGTGACACTGACAACCAATGATTATGGCAGAAAACCTTTGGAATTTAAGCAAGTGAAGACCTTTTTTTGTATAAAAATGTATGAGAATGAGATATGCGCAGCTTGTGAAAAACTAGACCCACTGGGACCCGTTTCAAACGTTTTCTGAATTAATGATATAAAGCGCTTTCAAACTGTTGTTATTTTCTGAAGAATCGCATAGTTCGACCAACAAAAATAGTCACTGTTTTCGCCTACAAAAGACACCACTTTTGTGTGACACTGACAACCAATGATTATGGCAGAAAACCTTTGGAATTTAAGCAAGTGAAGACCTTTTTTTGTATAATCAAGCTTTCTCTCACTTGGCTACAATATTTTTTCCACCACAAATATGTCTTAGCAATTAGTAGAGAAAAAGTCTTGAAGTGACTTAATTCCTTATTGCTTCTTTGTCGCTTTTTGCATCCGTTCGCGAGTCATGACCGATAATAACTTCAAAAGGCACGATAGTGCCCTCTGCGGGCCTTAAAGCGTAATGCCAAAAGCAGTGTCGTGGATGTGATCGGGGTATAGCAAAAATCAACTCACCATTTCTTTGCAAATCTCTTTCACACCTGGCCTTTGTTCAAGAGTTAACGTGGAAAACAGAACGAGATATTAGGCTGGTTTAGTATTACAGAACATAAAAACAAACCAAGGTTCAGGATAAAAAAGTTTATGGGAAGCGTCGAAAACTCAAATAGCGGTAAGGGCGAACTTTACATCTTATTTCCTGCGAAAGAGATTATGAGTTATTCGCAAAGCATTTCTAGCCGTCTCTACATTCGTTTAAAAGGAACGTATTCACTCGCTGCCCGATCACTTTAAAACACCAGTTAATAAACTAAATACCTGAATGTCAATTATCAGAAAATTCCCATAATGCCTCGGGCCACATGCAACCCGGGTCTTTGAGATCCCTGGTTTAGGGTTACACGTAAATTTGCGTTTGAATCAAGGCGCTATTTTTGCGATCTAAGACAAGTTTTCACATATCAATGCTGATAAAACAAGGCCAACGTTTCGATGTCGTGTGTCGAACTGGCATGAGTGCAACCCGCAATTCGTTTGCAGCTTTAATCTGCATAAATATACGAACATGCAGGTACAGGGTGACACACAAAAAAAAACGGTCATCACCTAAACTTGAATAACTTTTGAAATAATTAATCAATTCTTTTTATTTTTCAGATTTACCAAGTATAATTAAACGTCTGTCCCGTCCCGGTTAGCAAAATGTCCGGGGGCGGAACTTTTGGGGTGGGGGCAGCAATTTTTCACTTGCCCTGGGGCGGCACTTCCCG
>Ga0210059_1013390_pt1 | contig 12276 bp, 6 predicted proteins | sample Ectturendosymbi2_FD_188042 | JGI IMG/M metagenome (GOLD analysis project Ga0210059, IMG submission 188042) | Ecteinascidia turbinata endosymbiont from Florida, USA - Sample 2 (SPAdes) (version 2) | ecosystem: Host-associated > Tunicates > Ascidians > Unclassified | place: Key West, Florida...
GATGGAAGCACAAACAAACACGTAGTGAGTATGCGAAAGCTGATGTTCCTCAATAAAGGAATCTACTTTCTTAAACATTTCCTTTCCTGTGGTATTTTTGACAAGTGGACGACAAAAGAGAAATTGTTTGACGTTGTCCTCAGTAGCAGGGAGTTGCACGAACACGATGAACTGTGCATCATTTCCTAAATCTGTATTCTCGTCCAACTCTAAAATAAGATTCCTTCGCTTCGCAGCAACAATAATTTGTTTCAGAATATCGACTGAGAGTTCTTGGATGCGCCACTTGATGGTGCAGTCTGACAAAGGAACCATCGCTAACTCATCTGCTACGTCATCACTGCGCATTATTCTGGCTACTTTCACGGGTTTGACCAAGCCCTCTCCCGCTGCATAGAGCGCTATTGCTCTTGAGAAACAGAACAAGCGCTGTTGCAATGTGGGAGTAAGCTTTTACTCCGGAAGTAGATGGACGATAAGTAAGCTTACGAATTCACGCTACCTGGTGTCCTCTCTCTTTGAAAAACTGTTTTCGTCAACGTTTTTTGCATATTTTTACTCGAGATGCCCGCGTAGTTAAACTTCTTTGAGAGACACGTGAGCAAGGACTTCTAAGCATAACATGCCCTGTGACCGAATTTCACCATTTACTTCCACTGAAGTAAATCCATGTTTCAACTTGTCGTCGGTATATATAAATGCCTGCTTTAGTTTAGCAACGGTAAACAAAGATGTTGAAAGCAAACTTCAGTTAAGATTTTGTTTATGCTTAAGCTACTGACCACACGACCTCAAAAGTAAAAATGCTCTACGACCAAAACGCCGGTTGTATAATGTTGATCAAATTATTGTTGTTTGGGGCCATTAAAGCAAACGTCTTTGCCGTTAGTGTGTACGGACTCATCCGGATCCATCCGCGGACTCGGTTGAGAAACACTCTATTAGAGAATGTCATTTACCAATCTGTGAGGAAGTGCTGTGGTGCTATTTGTTCAATTGTCAAAATCCACACCACCCAATCAGACTCAACGGGATAGTGCTTAAATTGTTGTAAGAGAATAATTACCGTTTTGTAAGAAAGCAGTCATAGCAACCATGACAAAAAGGAAAGTCAAAGAGAAAATTTTATCTCATATCACACGATATGCAAAGTTACGAGCCATGCCAATAGCCAGGAGAAATTCGGAATCAACGAAAAGAAAATCATTGGATGAGGAAAAACGTCTCACGACTACGTTTGCAACATGGCCAGCATGTGTGGAAAGCCGCTTAGTTCATGAACACGATGTGTTTTTTCTCAACTCCATGAGCATGGTTCGACAGATAGTTATGCAGTACTATGACAATAAACTTAGGAAGAAGTGCATAGAGAAGCTGAAAAAGAGAGAGCGCAAGTTCTGAGAAGGAAGGCGGAAGTAATGCGAAAATGAGGAAGTAAGGCAAAAAGAGAAGGAAGCATTCTGATGCGAAAAAATGACTGTCGGATCCATTATCAGAAGAATTTAAAGCCACTGATAGTGATTTCAATGGCGACCAAAGCGATGAGACAATCCCGCAATATGATTAGGAACAGTCATTCACCTGCTGGTACACAGTCATAGATATTTAGAACTCTGCACCCACAGCCAGGAACCTCAGCATTTATTCCAACAAATCTGTTACAGTCTTCAAAACTAACTACTACTTTGGCTACACGTATCAAAATGACATCAGCTCAGCAGGCCGCTTAAGCAGATGTTTTTGTGGTTGAAATCGCTGACGACCCAGAGAAAATTTCTACGAACTTTTTGAATTAGCCATTTTGTGAATGGCCAAGGAATGCCAGTTACGAAGCTGCGCAGTAGAAAATCCGATCATGAAATTGCACCCACGGCCATGAACTTGCAGAACGCGGTGTTCGAATGAGTTATGATTTTCTGTCTCCCGTAAAATTGATCAAAATTATCAAAATTTTGTTCAAGCTGCTGAAAGGCACGAGGTGAGAAGCCAGATCTGAGAAGAAGATCTTGTAAAAGGAAATCAAATCCATGTAATACCTCTAATGCAGGGTTTCTTTACCTGGGGTGCTAGCACCCTCAGCGGGTGCTGAAATCAATTTCAGGGGGTGCTAGGAAGGTCACATATGTGGCGCAAAAAGGTAAAAAGAATACGTTTGTTTTTACTTTATCCTTGTAGTAACCAGGTGTTAGCCAATGGTAGGGGGTGATGAACTGCTTAGACGTGACCAAAAGGGGTGCTAAGGTAGAAGAAGGTTTAGAAACGCTGCTCTAATGAATCTGCGTGAACGTTTTCGATCTGGTTTTGTCACGGTATCCATATGGAAGCATAGAAGGAATAAAAATGGATTATTAAAAAAACAAATCGTATTTTTGAAATATGTGATTATCAGATTGCTGTGTGGAACCCCTAGAAATGTTCCGATTCACCTGAAATTTTTCATATTTGTTTACGTATTGTTGCGATCGGAAATCCCAAACGGCATATGCGCAAAGCTTCGCACTGTGGCAGCAAACAACAATAGAGTTCACATGCCATTATCACTCTATTATTGCTTGTTCGCGCCACATATATCTATGGTGTTGTTCTTCACGCACATCCCGTTCGTGGTGAATCACACAATCAACGCAACACCACCGGAGAGGTTGCAACAGTATCAAAGTCGCATGCCATGAAATATGGGCCGAAAAAATTGTGTAAACTTTTTCAAAATGCCAATTTTCAAATGCACCCTCGCCACCTCGCCTCCTGCACCAGTGAGGTGAGCTTCCAGTAGTCAGAATGAAACAACAAAAAGGCGTTGATGCCGAGAGAAGTAAACATCTTATTTCTCAGATCATAGTTTTCTTGGGGCAACCTCCATGGTGTAATTTCTGTTTTTTGGTTTCGACGTAAAGAGCTAAAAATTGTTGTCACGTCAGTTATACCCCAAAGCTTCCAACAAAGTTCCTCTCAAATTTTTCAGCAAAGTAATCTTGTCTCACAAACGTTTTGTCTGATCTTTTTTATGCTACACGGTTTCAAATTAAACGAGAAATGCCTCGACATAATTTGTTTATGTGTTTATGCACCAACACGTTTACGCTCGTTCACAGTTCTTCCGAAAAAAGTATGAAAGATATCCTCTTACCTGGATTTTCTTGTTCTGCACCAAAATTTTTCTTCAGCCAAAGTTCGAAACGTAGCAGGTTTGAAAATAATCAAGCTTGGAAACCAATATCTAAATAAAAAAGTGTTGTCCTCAAGTTAAACGGTGTTATGTTAATCTCAGAGCCAATGTCCATATCACCGATGTCAGTAGAGGTGCAAAAGAACGTAAAATTACTTATTTTCTGCTTAACATCATTCCAATATTGCTACTTTCTTCCACACTTCTATTTGTTATTTGATGATTGATAGCAATTGACAATGACTCGTACATGCACAGATTTTTTACTATTTGCATCACTTTCTAGAGGCTTGCTATGAGCACACAACAGCAAAATCCTCAAAACCCTGCTTTCTTCCTCTGCATGGTTTTGTGTCTAAACCAGGGGTGAAAATGTTTTGTGAGTTTTAGCAGAGCGCAGAAATTTGTAGTAGTGCAGACATACAAGCTTTGCCATAATATTCCACTAAAAAGTATGAACTAGGCACTGATACGTAGCTGCATAATCTCGTTCGCGCACTCCAAGTTTTGGCCGCGTGGCGAGAGTGCGCGACAGCATTTTTTCACCCCTAGTCTAAACATAAATACGCGGAAATTTCTCCAATAGAAAATGTATCTGCAGAAAAACTTCCTTGAAGCACAATAAAGAATATATTAACGCACGTAACTCCTCTCACCATATTGGAACGCACGACACTTCCTCTCTATATCCCATTGTCAGCGCGACTTTTTCTCAAATTAAATGACGCTTTCATCAAACTTTTTATACGATTTCCAACCTATCTTGCGATAAAGACCACACTTGTTGAGATTTAATCTCGGTAGCAGTTTAGAAAATTCAAGAGGCTTAAAAACCCTGCAATATAAAATGAAACGCCCCACGAGCCTTTGTTTCGTTTCCCGCGCAAGACCATGATGGGCACTTCCTTTCCTTCTTGGTTGTTGAATCTAGGACCTGTGTTGTTACGACATTTCGTTCGCAGTGAGAGTGATCCTCTGTGTGATCCTGTCCAGCTGCTTGAAGCGAATCAAACCTATTCTGTGATACGGCATGCTGATGGCAGTGGAAGTGCCGTGTCTACGTCCGATTTAGCTCCGCATCCGCAAGACAGCTGCCCTGTGTCGCGTGAGGATGCTTCCTGAGGAGCTAATAACGACTGCAACGACGATGTTGACTCAGTACGTTTGCTTACTGAAACCGATTTTTCCGTGCCTGAGGCCGCTACGGCGAATGCGCCGCTACCCTCTAAAACTTTACAGTGGAGATTGTGGGAACTTACTTATTACATGCGTCGTTTCGTGCTCTCCTTTAGCATTGTGCCTCAAACCGTTTGCGCGTCAATCTGATCGCTGGTTTCACGCTCATACCAAATCTTGTGCATTTGGGCGCTGACCGTTGTTGAGGTTGTTGCTGTCGTGATTGTAAATAGTGCTTTCTGTTTGTTTTATAGAGCGGTGGATCTTTAGCTTTTTCAAGCCTAGCGAACATGTCGAGTAATGTTTGCATCTGAAAGGCTGCTCTGTCACAAGTAATACATATCTTTTATTCCGTTGAAAAAAGTGCCAAACACTTTGTTTTTTATTTCTAAAAGAATTTTTCACCAAATTTCTATTCCACTGAAGTTTAGCATTTCAACGCGTGAGTTTGAACGTGCTTTTGGTAAATCAAATTGTTTGGGTTTTGATTTGTTTTATATTATACAGATGAACATCTTCAATGATTTTAAAATAATTGATATCTGAAGCCAATAGCTGAGAGTTAGCATACTTGTACAAGAATTTGCTTGCTCAAAGGTTATATAAGTCTTTCACTTGGAGAAATTTCTGCGTTTTATAAATGGTAGCAACTTTGTTAGTCACAAGTTCTTTTGTGTTTAAACATCGCATGGCGCGATTTAAAACAACCAATATTGGTTGCAAATGACATGAAGCTGCTCTTCCCCAAAAAATAATCCCATACTGTGCTCGCGAGTTTATTAAGCTGTGATACAACATACGTAATGCCTGGTTATGTTCATTCACACTGCGTTTATATGTATCACGTGACTTAAGGTTGGTTCACTGTTGGAGTACTTCCAGCAATTGGTGAAAACAGATGTCTGAACTCTTTCCTGAGAACACTAATGCATATACTTTACAGAAAACTGGGAATTTACTTGATGTTTCAAAAAAGGATCTTGAACAGGCCATTGGACTGTTCTTTATGATGGGGCTTGTGAACAATTTGTGAAACAGAAAATCGATATGCATCTGTTGCAGACATGAGCAAAAACACGTTTTTGAACATTGTTGCTCTGCAGCATTGTGTGAACAATATATGGAAGATCAGGCCTTGGTTTGCTTCTTTTCGAGAAAACTGTCTCAACTCGTGCCTGATGAATTCAATTTAACTGACCAACAAATGGTTCCGCTCAAAGTGAAGTTTAGTGTGACAAAGTGTGACAAAGCAATACATGCGAAACAAACCACATAAAGAGTTGAAGATGTTGTGTGGTATGCGTGGTTGTACAAGACAAGAAATTAGTTCATCGTTTGACTCCAAGTGAATCGTTTGACGCGGTTCACTCAGGAAAAGATACTGTATCTGCCTCATTGCGATTCAAGCAACCCGGGAGGTTAAATACAGATGCACACAACCAAGCGTCAAATAATACAATTGGAAGGACGGCTGCAGAGGAGAAAGATACTGAGGCTCAGAGAAAGAATGGAATTTAACGAAATATTTGCAATTAATCTTCATTTAAATCTACTGAACGTTGTTCACGTCGAGAATTATGTTCTTCCTTCTATCATTTGCAATCGTCCAACTGTTTTCACTCAATCGTTGACTAAACGCTGAACAACTAATTTCACAGTTACACTGCAACACAAAGTAGCAGTGAGTGTTTTCAATCAAACACATCCAACCTCTGATGAGATCATATGGAGTGGCGCGTTTACAACACATACTTTGCAAAAAGCTATTACAGACCATATCAACCTCAAACCATATTAAACATCTGGTTTTTAAGTTTGTTTCCTTCAGTTGACCGAAAACCAAGTATTGAAGCCACGCCATGAAATTGTCCGTTATGATCTCCGTTCACATCTTTGTCATGGATCTGTTAGCATAGACTATGTGGATGTTCAAAAGCTACAAATTGGTCTATTCACCTAAACCAGTGGTGGGAACTTATTTGCTACTATGGGCCGCACGATTTGGACTTCCTAAGCAGCACAATAATAAGAGAAACTATGAGATATATGAGAGAGACTACTCTTGACTTCTAAGTATCCAGTGGTGTAGGAGGTGCAATGTGTTTATGTGACGAAAATCTGGGCAGAATCTTTGAAAACGATGAACAACAGAATTGGTTGCCTCTTCGTTACCAACGAGAAGCAATGTCGAACACATCGACACTAAAACCATTTATCAAACGAGCATACTGCCCGTACAACTGGTACTTAACAAAGAAACGAAAGACCCCGTAACTCTCAATGAGTGACGGGTTCGAGTTTGCTTAAATTCAAATAATATTATGGGCAGAAACGCATAAAACGTGACCGGCCATTATTCGGCCGTAAACTGGTACCGATGTGTGTCCCATTGCGGTGCAGCAAAGGAATTACTACTGTGTTTATTTGTATATCAACTGCTGTCACAGCATTCAAGGTGTGTTTCCCGCCTTAACCAAATGCTTCAACCAAACCTGCCCCGGTAGCAAGCCCGAAAAACAAGGCGTGGTGAGAAATCAACTCGTAGTTCCAAGATCGAGCGCAGGATCATAAACCATCAAAAAAACAAATCCGCACGCCCTCTCCTCCTCAAACCTACATTTTCGGCGAAAACTCCGCAACCGAACTTGATCTCTTTGGACGTTTGCGGAAGATCTCATTGGACGTTTGCGGAAAGCGAAAGACGAACTTATCGCACGCGGCGTATTTCTCCTCCTCAGTCGGAAGCACGCTCAGCAACTCCTCCTCTTCGTCCACTTCTTGTCGCTGAGCTCGCTTGAAGTCGCTGGGATCGAGACAAGCGCACAACGAACATGACAGTGACAACATGCGCCAAACCCCCTAGCTCCCAGGCCGTGCGTAACTAACGGGATAAAAGGGGGAACCCACCCTGGCAAACGAGATGTAGAAACCAGAACCAACTTAGTTGATATTTCGGTTTTAGTATTCTTTTGATTCTCAGCACATTGTTGTTTATTTATTTTTTCAGTGATTTTAGCATAGGTATCCACATCCGGATTCAACATCATTTTTCAATTTTTCAATGTTGGCTAGTGAGCCCACTGCAGTTGCCAGTGACCCTTTTCGGCGAAGTTTTTCCCCCAGGCGCAAATCTCTACTTACATCACTGCTTTCAATTGTGGGTGACTGGTGGGGGGTTTTGGCAACTGACCAGTTACATCGTTATCGTACAAACCGATCGCGCCATTTACACAAAATCTTTTGCGATATCAGGGGACACCACGGGAAGGAGTTGCTGTGGATACATTTGGAGAAGCCTTGCATTGTATCTATTGCAAGTGCAGTCATGGAGAAATCACTACACATGAAAAGGAGAGGCCTTGCATTGCACTGTTACTTTTCTTCTAATTGATGTTCGTTGAAGATAAGCCAGTAATCACAAATACACCATCCAAGCCAGTGTGGTCCAATTACAGGCACGCGAGCCGCACGTGATCCGCCAAGCCAGTTATCTCACCAACATCTTGCAGCAAAGATCCCCCAAACTTTTCAGAAAAGTAATCTTGCGTCACAAACGTTTACTCTGATGTTTTTTTAAGCCACGTGGTTTCAAATTGACCCGAAAAATACATAGAATAAATTTGTTGATGGGTTTATGCGCCAACAGGTTTACGCTCGTTCATAGTTCGTTTGAAAAAAGTATGGAAAACCTCCTCTCACCTGGATTTTCTTGTTCTGCACCAAATCTTGTTTCAGCCAAATTTCGAAACGGTTTGAAAATAATCAAGCTTGGAAATCAATATCTAGATAAAAAAGTGCTGCCCTCACGTTAAACAGTATTGTGTTGATCTCAGAGCCAATGTCCATATCACAGATGTCAGTGGAGGAACAAAAGAACATAAAATTACTTATTTTCTGCCTGACATCACTCCAATATTGCTACTTACTTTCACACTTCTGTGCAGTAATAAAAATACCCAAAAACGAAAAAATTACGGACGTTTTTAAGCTATTTCGGAGATATGTCCGAAATGTCTCAGTGAAAAAAAAACGGTATTCCGCAGAGGCTGTGAATCGGACACGGTCGAATGCGTTAAGCATATCATGCCTCAGGCAGGGAGCCAATGAGATCGATTGGCAGCGTCAGTCGAAAACGCTCCAGCAAAACGTGATTCATTAACCACCAAGCAATCCCAGCTCACTTACTGTAGAAGCAATGGTTCTCAACCTGATTGCGCAACACCTGTTCTAGAACTTTATTTGGTTGAATATACTTTTGATATTAATACATGCAGATGAATTTTCAAAAAAAAGCAATTCAATTTGAGGGAAACAACTGTTTTTTTCTATAAGGTCATCCAATGGTATGATCGCAATTAAATCGAATTATATAACAATTGAAAAAATTAACCAATCAATCTGACAGCCACATCAACAGCCTTACCAACACCAGTTACAAAAACAAGGGAGGACTCTGGTAGAATCCTGTCAAGCTGTGAGGCAAAGTTGAACAAAATAAAAACGCCGTGCATTTTACTGAAAAATAATTTCTTATTCTTCGTTACACCAACAGATTTAACAAACGCATGGCCTGCAGTGGAGGTTTACTTTAGTAATTAAGTTCAGAACAACCGCTTTTAAACTTAATTAACCGTAGGTAACATTGAATCAGAGGGTGATTTAAAATGGCAAAAAAACTATTTTACACCAACTTCATACATGACATGGAAGCTGCTCACGTAGCACAGGTTGGGAACCACTGCTGTAGTAGAGCATAGATCTTCACAAACACAACATGTCTGTTAACAAAAACTTCTCTGGTGATCAATTCGGTTGAAATTCTGCACACCTGGTCTTGACAGGTAGCTTAACTGCCCTCCAACTAATGACAAGTACTGGCAACTACGTAGGTTGGAATCCAGGTCGTGAAGCAGCAAAGCGGTTTTTGCATTCGATTGAGTCGCTTCGATTCGCAGCAGTTCAAGTCAAACGTTTTCGCCGTCAGTGAAATCTATTTTCAAGCGTCGTCTTAAATTACGATGGAGAGGAAGGTGAACGAGTTCTAGACATGAATGCCAATCACTACGGTACAGCTGCAGATCAACAGCTTCAGGTCTTTTATGTTCGAGCGGAAAGATCGGTGACGCTTTTGTGAGAACCTCATCAATTAGTAACGGTGAACGTGCATCCGCATGGCACTTGTGCTTGTGTAAAGAGGGTAGGAAGTCAAGTCTGCCTGTGTAAAGAAGGGAGGAAGTCAGCTCAGTTGAGTTCTTGTCGTCATGGCACGACAAAGCGAGTGTACTGGTCTATGAAGAGTCATGAAGAAAGGAAATTGCAAACAATGAGCAAAAACAACTGATGCTGCAATTTATCCTTCGACAATCGGGGAATAACGAGAAGCAATGTCGAACACATCGACGCTAAAACCATTTATCAAACGAGCGTACTGCCCGTACAACTGGTACTTAACAAAGAAACGAAAGACCCCTTAACTCTCAATGAGTGAATGGTTCGATTTTGCCTAAATTCAAATAATGTTCTTAATAATTAATCTATACTAGCAGGGGCGCCGTTGTGTTCTACCGAATGTGCTACGAAAATTGGATGGATAAATGAATAAATCTTCGTTTAGTTGCTTTACCAGTTGCAGTTACTTGCTATATTTGTCCGTCACGATTGGCTTTTATCCGCTAATACAGTATACAATACTTTCTCTTTACAATGATTTATTCAAAATGAGTCAACTATCCAACAGGGTAAGTCAAGTACTCATCCCTTAGTATTAGTTGACTCAACTCAGCAATTGCAGGCTCTAGCTTTGCAGCAGGCTGTTTGAGGAATCTCCTGCCTGATTCTACTCCCATCTTCTTGCAATGATTCAAGCTTGCACCCACCATTCAGCAATAATAGTTCAAGTCACTGCTGTGACTCAACTCAGGAACATTTTTGTAAAACGCCGGAAATGTCAATTACCGACGAACTATCACATTGAAACAAAGCATGGGCCGAGGCAAAGTGTTGAACTTAGCACTGTGCAAAATTAAGCTTTCCTGAAAGAAAAACATCGGAGCTACAAGCTATAAAATAAAAAATGAGTCAACTAACCCGACCTTCCCCTACAGGTCAGATGTAGATGGCAAGCAAATATGCGAGAAGATTCTAGGTGGCAAAATGTTAATTTCAAATCGTGCAACGTAAAATTATCGCGTCTTGAAGTCCTGACATTCTTCGAATTGCTTGCAAATAAATGCTGACGATGGCCGTATGTATTGCATGCTGCGAACGATCATTCGGTAAACTGAAACTGATCCTTTTATACCTCCAGGCCTCAATGGCTAACAATAAGTCAGGGCAGGTTGTGTGATCTAGCTTTGATGAGAATAGAAAGGGACGAAAGAGCGAAAGGTTAATATCATAGACGACTTTGCTTCCATAAAAGCACGCAAAATGTTGTTTAAATTATCATTTTTATGTAATTTAACAGAAAAAGTCTGGATATAGTTATGTTTCGACGGAGTTGTGTGTTTTCAAGCACAAGTGATGCACGACTTGCATTAAATAAAAAATTTCATGTGCAATTCAAATTTAATGTGTTCCATTTTGAAAGATGTTGTCGTTTGCAGTTGCAATATGTTGTTTGATTTTATTTGTAAGATATACAATTTTGGCATGCAGCACTATGCAGACCTATAAACTGCGATAAGGTTATTATTTGAATGTTTTGATATTCTTCATAATAAAAATAAATGATTATAGAAGTATGTTGTGGTCCTTATGGATTATTTATATTTTATTTGCTGGAAAGTTTAAAACAAAATTAGACATATATTTTTCGTTTTAAAAAATTTGTCTCTTCATGGTTTAAAGTTCGTTAAAACTGCACTTACATCTGCAATAATATTTAAATTATTATGAAGGGACGCACATTTCAACTTTGCCATGGGCGCCACTTTGCATAGATACGCCACTGCCATACACATTCATTTTAAAACCTGTATTTGAGTAGTTTGCAAGAACTTCACATTTTTGAAGATTTTGTTTTTTGCCCACCCTAATGAACAACGGGAAAGAAATGTGCATAAAAAACTCTTTTACAAGATATTTGAAACAAACAGTTACTTTTCAATATACCGATATTTTCCTTACTTTCTAGATTCGGAAAGAAAGCTACCACCTGTCTCACCTTTCACCCCTACAGTTATGGTGAAACTTTTTGACTTGGAACAGTGACCTTGTTATGAAAAAGAACAAAATAACCGATTCTATTTTCATTAAAAGGCATTTCTGTTCCTGCTGGCTCCTTTATGGAAGGTCTGGTGAGCAATGGCAGCTTTTTCCGGACTACTTCAAACTGAAGCGCATAATGCTTACAATCGATCGTGCAGAAGTAAAGTGAATGCTAATGAAAGATATCAAGATCAGTACTCAGCATCAATTACGTAACGAAATCTACTTCAAGAGCTGGTAGTTTAATGTGCTGTAAAAGTGGACTGTTTTTCATGTGAAAAAGCGGTTTAAGGCAAAACAGATATCGCTGCACAAGTCAGCACGTGAATTTACGTGTGCTGCAAACGACAGCTTTGTGAATAAAACAAAATCGCTTGTGAATGAAATCTTTGGGTACAAGTAGCAGTGTTGTCAAAGCAACCTTAGGAATTCTATAACACAAAAAGCCTTCTATGTAGATCTCCGAGGCAAAGATGTTACGCACATGTCGATTGACTTCTGAAGTGCTGAGTTGATTGTGACATTGAAGAAGTATCTGCATCAGAAAAGACTCATTACGCTCAGACCTTTTACGCTCAGACTTCATTCTATTTGAATAAGTTAATTATATAACACTCTACTTACCTGCTGTGTTATACTGAACAACATGACCACCCGCAGTAACAACAAGAAATGCAACAAAGAAGAAATTCAAGCAACAAAGGATTTTGTGAACTATGAAAAGA
>Ga0210059_1013391_pt1 | contig 12276 bp, 5 predicted proteins | sample Ectturendosymbi2_FD_188042 | JGI IMG/M metagenome (GOLD analysis project Ga0210059, IMG submission 188042) | Ecteinascidia turbinata endosymbiont from Florida, USA - Sample 2 (SPAdes) (version 2) | ecosystem: Host-associated > Tunicates > Ascidians > Unclassified | place: Key West, Florida...
AACGAGTTTCGAAAACCCGTGAAATCGTTTGAATACCTCGCACGCAATGACAGGTACACCCCTTTCCCTCATTGGTTTACTGTCCTCAGGGTTTACATGACCATTCCAGAGATCATGGCATCCAGAAAAAAAGAGTTTTTTTTCCGATACTTTTGTACCAACATATTGATATTCTGATGTCGGCGTAGGTCAAAATGTAGGTATTGGTTTTAAAAGTTTTGATTAAAATTATAAATGTGCTTGAATTTTTAAAACATTGAAGTTTTTGGGCTTCAAACGAAGCATGACTGAGCGAGGATATCTCAAACGAAGCTTATATCTAAAAACGTTTAATGCATAAACTGTAACTCCGGTAACATTAGTTATTTCGAGTTTTGTGGAATTCCCTAGCTAGAGATTGCCCATCGATTTTACGCCTTTTACGTCGGATTGCGGAAAAACACACAAAATATTCCTAAGCAAGATCTCATTGTTTATAAAGAGCTCTGTGCCTTACAGCATGTTTCATATCGTAATGCATTTTCATCGTGCTTTTGCCAAAAGGCAGAGGTGCCCAATATCAGTCATCTTTTAGCCAATCGCAGTGTTCGGCAGAGAAGCACTTTAATTGATAAATGTGAAAAATGGACTCAAAGCAGCGAACTTTTATTTGCCAACTCAACCACAGTAAGATCGCAAAATATGGTGAATACATATTTTTGCAAACAGTAGTTTTCGGCAAACATCGTGCACGTGATTTGTGGCGGAAGACAACCAAATATTCTGAGGTTTTAGGAGAGAGAATAATGAAACCCTTTTTGCTCACAACTTGCTATGTACATATTACTGTTTCTGCGCGTGCTCAAAAGTTGATTCCGCTGGGGAGCTCGAGCATTGGTATAACGGTATGTTCTTACTGAAGAACAATGAATAGACAGCACTATATTTTCTAATAACTTCTCTCCTCGAAATTCCTAGGATTTTTAAAATTTCAACCGATCTTCAAGAATATAAGTGTAACGCGGAAACATGTGCATTGATAAATATTATTATAGGCCTACAGTAAATATTTAAATATTAAGCACCTATCCATTTCAGGTTTCAAAAATGTTTTAAAAAGTTGTAAACGGCTACATTCTGGGTAGTTTGCCGGATTTGTGATGGATGGTATTTGTTAACGGCAACTTGAAAGATGAATTTCACGTATATTTTATTCGTGTGAGTACCTTTTTATGCTAGCACATATTCTATGTACATTGGTTAAATGACGTGAAATCTGTTAGGAAACGTTGCCGTTGCTGTGCATTGTACGGTATGTTTGACACTCTAATATGCTATTTTATCTTGTGAGCATTTTTTATAGTAAAGACTTTGTGTAGATTTTGCGGCCGACAATTTTGCTATCTCGGCGTATGAGTTCTGTTGCTATTTGCGAAGGTGATGAACAAAGTTGAACATGCTTGCTGATAGTTTTCGACGTGCGTGGCGATGGGGGGTTGCAACACCAGGAAGTAGGCACTAATCTTTCAATAAACTTTGATTCACGTTGTTGAAAGCAATCCTAGCTCAATTCTACTTACAATGAGTGAGCAAGGACTTTTTCAATGTTATAGGCCTACTTGCAAGGTTAATTTGCCTGCTCCTACACCTATGCTGTTGACCTTGATGTCGCTTTTAGTACAGCTGGGCACAACCAGATAAGGATGCATTGTGGACAAACCTGCTGTTTTCCTTCAAGCTGAACAGTCTGTGTAGTTTTTCCCCTAAAAAATGTAAACTGCTTACAAAAGATGCTTCCCTGCATGGCGTGCGTGTTGCGTATGCCGACCGAGCGCAATAGCTCGGTGTTACACGTCATGTGTCGCTGAAAGATGACAATGGCACATGGAGGCAAATGACATCACGTCACTGTGCAGCAAACACACTCGGGATCTTTGAGCGTTCTTAATGAGTTAATCCCATCTGAATTTTTTTTAACAACGAACTACTTTAGTAAAATGTGAGGCACGTCGTGCTCCATTGGTAATACTTATACACACAGCGTGTAAAGTTGTTCATGTGAGCTCTCGTTTTCGAATATTATGCAGTACCGTATTTATTCGATTGTTAGCCGCCCTTAATTATTGTAAGCCGCCCTGTATTGTAAGCAGCATGAAATGGTGTTAAAAAATCAATGTAAGCCGCCAATGATTGCAAGACGCACTTGAGCATAGGTTATCTAAACCTCTGAGATACTTTGGCGTACCAACACGTTTCGCGTTTAATTGGCTACCCTGGAAATGATGCTTACACCACTACAACTGCCTTCTGCTCATCATAATCCCTCCTGTGACGGAGCGAGCACATGATGTTGAAAAGAGGAAAGATAATGCGAAAAGAGAGTTTGGCCAACAAAACGTAGGCAAGGAAATACCAGGCGTCATCTGGACATTTCGATAAGTTAAGGAAAAAATGTAAGCCGCCCTCGATTGCAAGCCGCACGAAATGAAAATAAAAACATTATAAGCCGCGGCTTACAATCGAGTAAATACGGTATGTTAAAGCCATTTGGCATTTTTGCTTAGTACAATGATACAGTCTCAGACCTTAAGCACTCATGGGAAGGTACGTAGAACACCATAACCGGGACTTAAGGATGACGTCAGCTTTGAGCTGGAAGGTGGTCTGATATTGTAAGTCATGAAATATCAGCATCAATGAAAGGTCTGTGGCAAGAGACGATTCTGTAACTAGCAGCACAATCTCCTGGCCAGAATCTGTTGAAGGTGATGAATATAATAATAGCAACGACTAATTTAAGAAAGATAGAGTACTTCAACAATACCTTCGATCATTGTTTCTCAAAGTGGGCGGAATCGCCACCTTGTGGGCGATTTTGATGAGCAAGGGGGCGATAGTGGGGCGAAAAAACACCAAGGGGGCGAAAATGATTAATCACTAATCGATCACAGAGTTACCTTCAGTATCCTACTATTATGACTTGTTAGTTCTTTGCAAATTTTAATTTACTATGATAATCGTTCGAGGTTGTTGCTAAAGCAATTTATCTTTTGAATTTTTCTCTGGATCGTGTATGTGCCCGGCTACAGTTTGGATTATTTCAGGGCTGTGGAGCTGTCGTAAAAAAGTCACAGATCCGCAGCTCTTCTTTTCATGAACATGGCTCCAGCTCCGGAGTTCTTGGTTTTCATGAGTGTGGCTCCGGCTCCGGAGCTCTCTTTTTTCATGTTTCAGGCTCCACCTCCGACTTCTGTTCGGTTTTACACATTAATGTTTCAATTGCCTTGGTGTACCTCAAGTTGAATGGAAAATAAATTAAATCAAGTACACGAAATCAGGAGAGTATACCAAAATCAAGTGCGCATAACTAAGAGAATATACCAGACCTTTTTGAGTAATTTAATCTAATAGTTATTTACAAGCAGCGCTACTACCATGAGAAAATCAGTGAAAAAATAACAAGCACGGGTTCAGACGATTCAGATAACAGTTCCTAGCATAAACGCAACTCAAGCTAACGGTAATATAAAAAATTTCTGGAAAGGCAGTCACTGGTTTTGCCTTCAATGCCTGAGTGCCTTTTGTTATTTCTTACGACAGAATCAAGAAAATGGCTGTTTGGAAAACTACATTTGTGTCCGAGCATTTAAACACAGACCAGTCCCAATTGACCAAGTATTTTGCACTCGTTGTATGCTTTGCCTGTTGCAGTCTTGACAATTCCAGCTAACAGCGCTGCCCGGGTAAACCATACAAAGAGCGCAAAACACGTTGTCGACCCTCATGTGTTCTTTCAAACACGCACACATTTGCATTAGCCCAAACGCGAAGATGTTTTTAAAAGCCCTTTGTTCAAAGAAATAGTATGCCTTCTAGCAAGAAATTCACGTTTGATTATTGCTGAACACTTCTGATTTCTCATCTTTTGCACTCATAATAAGCAGTAATGAATCGCAAAGTAAAGAACAATTTAACACGCTACGATCATAGGAGAAAATAAGACTGGTGTTTACCGTGCTGGAAACAGATTTTCCACAGATGAAAACTTCAAGAAAAGTCCACATTTGTTTACATTGGTTTTTATACCCTCCTGATAATGTACTGCAATGCAAAGCAGTGCCAGTTCGCTACCAATTATTTATAACTTTCATTTTATGCTACGGCTTGTAAATGTAATGTTTCCTAGTGAACTTTGTCAGTAATCTAGTAGGGTTTTTAAGGTGTTTTAGGGACCCGATTCGGGTCCCTAGAATCAGAGAAAATTAACATCGGGTCCACAGAATCATTGAAAATCGGGTCCGTACAGGTGCACACTGGTACCTAACATTTTCCTTAAAAAAAAAACTTAACATAGTAAAACTTGATAGCAGGCTTTGTGGTTTCTTATAAAAATTCCTACTTTACAATGACGTTCCGTGCATTTCACGCTTAAATCTGCAATCTTATCTTTAATCATACTCACTGCTAACAGCATGACTACACAGCTACAAAAGCTATGGATATTTTATTATATGCAGTACCTACTCATTACAGCTCGGTTCGTTTTAGATCGCAGCACAATAACTCCGGCTATGGTCGTAAATTTTCAACTGAATTCCTGATCCGGTTCCTTCTGAATTTTATTATGAGCTCCGGATCCGCAGCCCTGGATTATTTTCACAAGAATTCTGAACGTAATATTAGCGTCGTAATACAACTGCTTACTTCAAGTTCAGCTTTTAAATGGTTTCGTTCAGCTATTTAATACTTTCTTTAAATAAAATTCTTTGAATTTACTACCCTTTGTTCACTTTGTCATGCTAGGGGGGCGAAAACCACGTGTCGAGAGTGAAAAGAGGGCGATGAAATAAAAACGTTTGAGAAACACTGCCTTAGATGGTTTCGAAGCTTTAGTTGCGGGATTTAATGTTGTGCAAAAGGACATAGAGGCTTTGATAAAATCCCACTCTACCCCTGACGTCACAGTATGAAGGTTGTAGCAAATGCTTTACTTGCTCAGGGGATTCGCAGTTTGTGGTGAAGAGACGAACTAAAGTTGCACTGTGCAGGCGACAAGAAGTAGGCAAGCGTGCTTCCCAAAACAAACAAACCCTCGAAAAAACGTTATTTCCTGATACCGTGCAACAGTTCATAGAAACCCAGGAGTGAAAGCAGAGGAGTCCTACTACAAGTTGGTCTTTGCTGCAGAAAAAAAACAATCTGTTACGCGTGTGTCACGAATCGACTGCAAAAGCTTCTTAACCGGAAGAGAATAGGCGCTGCTAATAATGCAGTCATCCTTGGTGAAACAACGTGGGTAAACACATTTCCGCTGTTTGAAAGAGCACATACTCGCCTGAATTTCGAAATAGCAGGTCGTCGATGACATCACCGCTAAGAGCTGTTGTTTGAGAAAGCTCGAACGTTGTTGCCAGGTATAGCTTTTTCAAAAACCCCTTCGCTGTTATCCACGAGAAAACTAATGATCCAATCATGGTGCCAGGTTGATTGATAACACAAATTGCGTGACTGCATGCAATCCGTTAATCACCGACACCACGAGGGAAATGCTTGAAAAGTTTTCGCACTCCGGTTCTTACGACACTGCTGTAGGTGCTGTAACTTTTCGGCCACTGGCTCCGCATGTTGAGAAGCAGTCTTTGTCAAAATTTGCCTGATGCTCGGCCAAAGCGACAATTTGCGATAGAATCCGCAAGTGCCTCCACCAGTTTTGCAGTCTACTGGGCGCATGCGGTGCTCGCTTCAATCACTGTTATTGTGAACAAGTGTTAAACTGCTGACAGGCAAGTGTCGCCGACGGGTTTTGATCGCATCATGCATCGATTAATATAATCGATAATCGCAAGAAAATGTCCTGAATGGACGTTGAGAACTGATTTAGGGTGATTTTGAGGTGCTGAATCCAAATCTGAGCTCAGATTTTTTCTATCACATTTTGTTCTTAATACACATGTTCCACATCAATGAATTATACAATAATCGCTCATTCACGACCTGTTCCGCACAGTGATGAAATACTTCCACCCAGTTACATAAAACCACCAGACAGCGAGTTTACTTCCATATATAACCATCCACTTCTGATGATGAAGAAGAAGAGGATATTGTGCATGACGAATGTCATGCTGATCTAGTTTCGCTGTTAATTTCTTCCGATTTCGACGCATTGATCCGAGATTTCAATATGCCAAAAAGCAATGTATTGAACTTATGGCTTCCAGGCCACAGGAGAAACATGTTCGCAAAACTCGTACAAGCGCAACACTTTACTGTAACAAGAAGGCGAAGGTACTTCCACTCTGATGGCCAACTTGTTCAATGCTACGTGTTTGTCTACATATCATTCAAGCGACGGGACAATTTTTGATGATGCCTCAAAACGAATCCCAATTTGTGTCTTAGTTCACATTGCTAACAGGCAGGGTTGGGAACTTGGCCTTTTTGCGGACAAATTGTAAAAATCTGGACGTTTTCAGAAATGGTTTGGCCACAAATATAATATTAAGACTTTTGGCTTTTTTTGTATTATTGAACGTTTGGCCGAATTTTAGCCTAATCTGCATGTGGTACCACATTCAGGAATTTAAACTATTCAAATTGTCTCCACTCTTGTGCACTCTCACAAGCACGCTTCCCTTCCTGATAGTTACAATTGCCCACTTTAAACCCACAGTTAAAGAAGAGTATGCCGTTCATTAATGAACTCTTTAAAATTGCTCTACTGCTATTCAAGCCATATTGGGCACTCGTTCACTAACAGCTCTAGCTGCCATGACGTAGAACGTATTTCTTGCAAGTTCACTCAAAGCTGGATACTACAATCTGTGGTCTCGCCACCACTGGCGAATTCTGCGTCACTCTTGTGCCACAAGCTCTCTGTAGCATTGAAGTTCTTGCTAATGCCTGTTTCACATGCATTGGATCATTTTTCAGTAACCCGCAGAAAAAATTATTGTTCAGCGCCCGACCCCCTCCGCACCAACTTAAACCCGCATCCGCCTCACACCCGCATGCATATCTCTGCGGGTTCTCGCAACCGGCGAAGGTTTATCCGCCCCGAGTAGGGCACTATTGCATCAATGGACCCGGCATATTTCGTCAAGTTTTCTTCCCGGTTGGGCATCAGTCTCCGGTAAGCCACACCACTTAGCTTTAAAAAAGGCATATTTACTCATTCCAGGGGATCAAATGAAAAATTAAGAGACGTGATGGTGGCATACCTACTTCACGGATATAAATCTTTATGTACGTTAATATATCCTATAGTAGGCTATCCCATCATTAACGTAAAAACGTATATATGGATCATGCAGCAGACTGTAATAACGCATTTATTAATATAACCTGCAGGCGTGTGAAGAATGTTTCATTGTTCACTTCGCGTTTCAGTAGTGGTTTATTTCTTTTGGAATAACTCGTCGGTACTTGCCCGGGGCCGCCCTCGACGTGAGAGACCTATTTTGACAAAATAGGTGAAATAGGCTTTAAAATCGGCTCTGGTTAGGAAGCGCTGGCTTACAGCCTTCATCGTGACCTGCAAACTTTGTCTAGCTGCTGGGTTGGGCTTGGGCTTCTTCCAATTACGCGTGCATAGTGTTATTCCTTGCCTTCGTTCGTTTCCAACAGACATCTTTTTTAAAATCTGTATTACCAAGTTCAACCGCGCAGGACATCCGCCTTTGTATTGCTCAGCAGTGGTTACGCCTTGAGTTCAAGTGTAATCTAACAGAAAAACTTTATTCAGTGCAGTAATTTCCAAGTTGTGCAGCTGTTTCGACTAATGTCCCTTTTAGTACAAGCCTTCACAACGATAATAACTAAACATATTGTTTGCCTCTGCGTCAGTCTTTCAGACCTAGGTACATCGCGTCTAATTTATCAAAATGAGAGCAACAACTTTTGTAAACCTTTTCTTACTCAAATAACTTTTGACTGCAAATATTAAGTGTGCAGTTCAACAAAGGTGCCAAACTTTCTGTGAAACCTATATTGGGGGTGGGACTGAATCACTCTGCTTGCAGTCCAAGCCCACAATCTGAACTCTAAATCAGTGCTGCCACATGCTTCTCTTCAAGTATCACTGGATTCACAAAAAAATAACTAGATCTGAAAGAAAATACTAGATTTAAAATTTCTGCGTCGAAGTTCGCAGTTTCACTTAAAATTATTTTGTTTTTTTATCACCGAACCTTTACATCATTTGCAAACGAACAGCGTTGAAGCCTGGTAAATCTCATACCAATAATCTGAAAGCTTTCTTCTAGAGCTGAAAACGACACAACTATCGGATTATTTTAGACCAATCAATCTAACAATTAATTGAAATATTTCTACCTGCAGAGAAGTGAAAATACCGTCACGGCCAACATTACAGCAACAAACAGCACAAAAGTGAAAACTATAAGAAACTAAAATTAGAAACATGTTCGTTCTGTTGGTGCAATTCTTCACACAACGATTAACGCAATCAGCTGCTTACTGATTAGAAAGGATTGAAAAGTTATGAAAAAAGCAAAGTATTTTCTTCAAAAACACACTTTGCAAAAAATCACATGGTTGCAGTGACAAATCACTAGATCGCTAGGTCAGCAGAAAAAACACTAGATTCAGTGAAAAATCACTAGGCGTGGCACCAGTGCTTCAACACTTACGCACGCAAACACATCAACTGCACTATCTCGCTTCAAGAACGTCATTTTCCGACACAATTACGTCATACAGAAAAACATCAGTTCTGTTGAAATTGAGGTGAGGACCGTCAACTTTGTAGAGTTCCTAACCTCAACCGCAAAAATTTAATGTTGATAAGCCCGCCTAATGACGAGGCTACAGCTTAAGGCACTTACTGAAAATATCCTACTGATCACTAAAAAATAGCACGAGACGTCCCATGAAATGTTCGTCGCCAATGCCCAGGTGTCAGGTGATATAATGATGTGCCGTTGGGGCGTTGCTGAGGATCGAACAGTAAGAAAAAAAAGGATTAAGCGAACCTTGATTGTGCACCGCGATTTCATGCAGGGTCTTTTTTATCAGATTCTTGCCTGGGGTGGGGGAAAATGGCCTCAGCTGATGATGAATTTATAAGGACTGTGGGACAATTGCTCCCCAAGCAATTATTTTGAAAAGCCCTGATTTCAAGACAAACACTGGGGTGTTTTAGAAAACTGGTTTTATCCCACACTTTTGAGAAAACATCTTATCAATATGCCCACTAAACAATCACATTTCCTAGTTTTTAGGCTACCAGTCTATGGCTTCTAAACACTAAAGCTGAAAATAGTTAAGAACTTTAAAACTTTCAAAAATGTATTTAATAAACAACAAAGAAGAGTTAGAACTTTTGAAATACTTTCAAAGCCTGATTTCAATTAACAGATTTCCTCCCCAATGTCGTAGTTCTAGTTTTTAGTTAAATGGCCATTTTATGCGTTGTAGAAGCATTGGTTATTATTGTGTATTACCTGTTCTTTGACAATTAGTGCGCTTTTGCTACTAGGCCGTTGGTTGGTCGATAATGCTTCAGATATACGTACTACAACGTGCCGCTTGGGTTTGATATTTTAATCAATCTTATGTAGGCATTTAATCTTTGATTTCTAACTCTACTACTGTGGAATTTCATTTACACAATATCTTTTTGAAGTACGGGTTTTATTTTTTCCAAAATTTCCACTTGTTTAATTTTTATTTGATTTTTATATTTAAACGGCTGTTAATGTTGGAGTGACTTAATCGCGTAAGAATACTTTTTCGTTTACTCAGTGACTTTAGAGGAGTTCATCTTTTGCTTGTCAGATGCATTTTCAGAATGTAAAGTTGCACATATCATTGTACGCATCGCCACCGACAGCTAATTTTGCATGAGGCACACTTCCATTTATTTTCAGGAGTTTCGGCGTGCCATCCAACCACGATGCGATAACAGCTGTGTCGGTCTTCTTGTCAATTCTTAGTGTGGTTGGTATTGTTGGCAATGCGCTGACAATCGCAGTCATAATCAAGTCCCCAAAGCTAAAGTAAGATATTTATTTGCAGTTGTATCCAGCATAAAACTGTGTTGTAGGAAAGTACTCCTGTTGAAGAAGCGAGTTATGGTAACAACAACAATTTTATTTTGTTGGCCTTAACGCAAGTACACTTAACAATACAGACACAGTAAGGCCGGGAGGCTGCGAAAAGACACTTCGGTCTGCCACCGCCAGGTTCGGCCAAACCTGCTTCTATTTATAACCGCATACGATAAAACTTAGATTTTACGGAGCCCAAAACAGAAAAAAGGCATAGACTTGTCTTTGCGCGTATACGTTCAAGAACAAACATTAATGTCATGTGGTGATCTTGTGCGTTTCGATCTGGACTGCCAGATGTGTGAAATGTGACTGGTCCAGTGTCACAGCCTTCGAATGAGCTCTTTCGGATTTCTTTTAAAATCTGTACAATATTCTTCGTTTTCACTGACTTTATTCATTGCAACAGGTTCCTTACTTAATATTTTCGACAGCGTCTGTTGACCTTTGATTGTCTATTTTAATTCATTGTCCTCAGCTTCAAGGCTATCTTTGATAGACAGTCATGGAAATTATTTCTTGATTTGTTTCATCGTGACATTTAACGTTTCTGACTTTGAAAGGCTTGGGCGAAGCATGGGGTTAGGACACAAAGCTCAACCCACACAATTTTCGTAAATACTCACCAAGACGTTTGCAGTGTACAAACGAAATCCACACGTCGTTCAGTTTGTTTTGAAGTCCCTGCAGGACAGCCATCCTCAAACATATGTGGTTCACAGAGCCTTAGTACGCATCCTAATGAACGTTACTGACCCATCAAGAAGAAACGTTGCAAGAATATTCGCAATTAGGTCTCATTCATCGTGGTAGTAATCGAAGTGACTGTACAGCCGATTAACCCTTTCGAAACGTCTGCACAAAAATTATTAACACTTTACATCATTCATGGGCCCCTTAAATCAATTTCACGGATCCCAGGTTAAGAACACAGGCTTTCGGGCTTAATTGTAATGGAAGCTGCATCAATTCAAGTATAAAATCATCAGATGAGACATTGGCAAACGAATTATCTCCACAAATTTTCAATTGTTCCACAAAGGTTAGACGATAGGGCGTCCGAAAATGTTAATATATGATAAACGCAAACATTTGTATGTACGTAGCTCTCGTTTACATTTTAAGGACCATATCCCTACATTTAGATCAATGTTCAACGTGCTGATTATGAGCCTGTGCTTTTCTGATCTCGTCGCTGCATCAGTCAGCTCAATTCGCATTTATTGCTTCAACGGAGCTCATTTTGAGACCAAATTCGACCCAACAGATCTTTGTAAGGTATGTTATCAACCAGAGAGAAAATTTGTTCACTTCTATATTTGCTATTGATGTTATTTAGCATGCTGCTATGCATTATGTAGCTAATAAGTCATTATCCCACACAGGAGGCGCCTGCCATGCCACAATTACTGTAGATCAAATACATGTAAGAGTCCTGTTGTGTGCATTGCGCATGCAGAGAATGAGTGTCTCATTATGTTATATATCTAACAAGGCTTCTTCATTCAACAGCAGCACTGGTGCAGGAGGCGGGGGTGCAGGGGTTGCAAGCGCACCTCCAAAGTTTTAATTTGGTGAAAATCCGGGCAAAATTCCTTAAAATCAGGGCAAAATCTTGTAAAATCAGGGCAAAATCTCTGTATTCCTTCACAAACTCCCTGAAAATATGAAGAAAAAATGGCGTCCAACATGCCTTCTTTTGAAAAAAATGGCGCCCAAAATCACAAGAAGAGTTATTTTTTTTGGAGGCCACTTTGTATGGAGTTTTTTGCAGGAAAGGTTGGGAGAATTCGGGCAAAAATCCTTCATATCCCGAAAAATTTGCCTGATCCTACACCTATGAACAGCAGTACAGTTTCAAACAAGATTCGGACAAACATAATTAGCATTACCTTAGATTCCTGTAATTCTCGGAGATTTGAGATACTGGAAAAGATATCAAGGGTTCTAAAACACTAGTTTACTTACTTGAGTTTAACAAATATAACTCGCGTCACTAACACCTGAAAAAAACACCATTAAGTAATTAGTTCCACTCAAAGCAACTAAGTGCTCGACCACTGCCGTATGTCTATGCCCAAGTGTTGGTTTTCTAGCCTGAAAATTGTTTTGGTATTTAAACAGTCCTCAAAAAGTTCTTGGAAAGAATGACAGGTTCCTTTAAGTGGCCCTCCCTGTTGCGGCAATTTCTGAAATGCGCACTAAACCTGTCGCTACGAGAGCAACC
>Ga0210059_1013392_pt1 | contig 12273 bp, 12 predicted proteins | sample Ectturendosymbi2_FD_188042 | JGI IMG/M metagenome (GOLD analysis project Ga0210059, IMG submission 188042) | Ecteinascidia turbinata endosymbiont from Florida, USA - Sample 2 (SPAdes) (version 2) | ecosystem: Host-associated > Tunicates > Ascidians > Unclassified | place: Key West, Florida...
GAGGGCATTTGCATTTGAATCCGCCGATAGTGTTCATGCATGTTCCTCCGTTTTGACACGGATTTTGTTTGTCTGGTGAACATTCGTTGACGTCTGCACACAATTGGTCATTAGTGCTTGAGGAAAATAAGTTAATTGTCTGTGGTTGGCCTACTTCGACAGAACACGTAATACTGTGGCGGCCTTCTTCAACTTCAGCAAAAAAGTCATCCGGATAAAATTGGTATTGTTTTCATTGGACTGATCACAAAGATTTCTTGCATACATAACATATATTACAAAAACTATCGTTCAACGTTGTCATGAAAAATCTGACAATTAAAGTGAAAAAATAATATAAAATTGGTTTACATCAACTTGAAACGTTGTAACTGTTCTAAATGAGCAAATGCGATTAATGGATTTATCGTATTATGTTTTGCATGATGATTTCGAAAACGCCATCGAATTGGAACACAGTCATCAGCAATTATATCATGATTTATTTAGGGTATATCACAAACGTTTATAATAAGACATGCGTCTGTCTTAATGCTTTGTTTGAAAAAAACAAAAAAAATCAACATTGAAAATCAGTTCTTTGTTTGGGAGAGCAAAGATAGGAGAAGTTGCCTGTGTGTCCTATGTTTACTGATGTTATGTGAAATTGCTTATGAGATTGCTTGAAGACAAAGAGTTGCAACATGCGATTGTGTGGTCAGCCTGAATTCGTGTCTTACGCAAAATTGTTGCCATTAAACGACGACGTAGGTGTTTTGTGGTCGAATTACGGTGAATGTACTCGTTTGACAAAAAATACGATGACCTCATGGTTTTGGGTGAAACTGATCTGAACAAGTCAATGTGTTGAAACTGAAACCTTTCCATGAGTGTGCTATACATGCTTGTTGGTATGAAAGATTTTTGCAGGAATCTGACCCTGACTTCTTTGTGTCACTTTGGTATATCGCGCACATCTTGTTTGGTAAAAAGTATGGATAGATTAGTAGGAAGCATACCTCGGTCGCATACATCTCCCATCCAGAAGGGAGTGCAGTCACAGTCGAATCCGCCATTTTTATTCACACATGTTCCACCATTTTGACATGGATTCGTTTGGCCGTCTGTGCATTCATTGACATCTGACAAAAGAAAGATCATCTTTATCCATCGTGTTTGATGTTTGAAATCCTAATTTGATATGACAACAATGAAGCTCAGCCAAAACCCATAATCTGACAGAGTATGGGCAATTTCGTTGATGTTTGGTGTTGATGTTGTTTTGTATGATTGGTCCAATCATTTTAATTAGATCAAATACCTTGGTTGCACAAGGGTCCTGTCCAGTTAGGAGGGCATTTGCATTTAAATCCGCCATCTTTGTTCATGCAAGTTCCACCATTTTGACATGGATTTTTCATCGAGCATTCGTTGACATCTGCAAGTGAAAAATTCTCAACAAAATCAAAACATTTCAAGGAAACAGGAAAGTTCGTTGAAATAGTCACGGACGATTCAATGTATTCTAATGTTGTGCTTGAGGAAAATCAACATCGAACTTTGAAAAGCTGGTGAAGACAAACACGAAATATCAAAATCTGGAAACTCAACCACAAAACACTAATATCGTCCACACAACAACGATCCACGTCAGAGGAAGCTAGTTCCTAAATGTTATGTAAAACCAACCTTAAATCACCGAGACATATGAACACAATGCTATTTTATAATCTGCTATGACAAGAAACGTAATACTTCCAAACGGCAACAACTGAACAAAAAACATAACCGTAATAGTTTTTGATCTCTCTTTCTGATCGATCGTTTCAATTTCAAGCAAACATAAGGAAGATATCGATTTTCTTTTAATGCTGAAAGCTTGTCAGAAAAAAACTACCTTCGTCGCATAAGTCACCCATCCACTGAGTAGGGCATTTACATTTGAATCCGCCGATAGTATTAGTACATGTTCCTCCGTTTTGGCATGGATTTTGTTTGTCAGGTGAACATTCGTTGACATCTGCACACAATTGGACATAAGTGCTTGAGGTGAATTGTCTGTTGCTGGCATTACTCGACAGAACACGTAACGTTTTGGTGGCCTTAAACTTTAGGAAAGAAATTACTCCGATGAATAGTGGAATTGGTTGTTTTCGATTAATCACAAAGATTTCCTGAATACGTCTTTTGTGTTTCAGAAACTACCGCTTAACACTTTCATGAAAACTCAAAAAATTTAGTTGAAACAGTCATGTAAAAGTGGTTTCCATCAGCTTAGAGAAGTTGTAACTGCTCGATATGAGCATATTCAATTAATAGAATTTGTTGTGTTATGTTTTGCAAGGTGTTTTGGCAAATGCAATGAAATTGAAACAAAGTGAAAGGAATCATATTGTGATTTATTAACCGTCAATGAGATGATTTTTAAATTGCACATGTTTCCGTTATAATGTCGTTTGAAAAAATAAAAGAACTGACTGCAACTTCCAGCTCTTTCTTTGAGAAAGCAAAGGTTGTTTGAGGCGATTCCTGTGCTATATTTGCTTAAGTTACATGAAACTGCTTGGAGGATTGCTTGCAGACAAAGTGTTGTATCTGCATTCATGATGGTTCTGACTGAATGTGTGTCATCAGCAAATGAGTTATCATTGAAGCTCCGTTTGTATTGTTGCTGTTGTGTTTTCATGGGAGACAGTGCCTAGTAAAAGCAGCTGTGAATTGTTCTTTGATCATAATGTAGATATTATTCACTTCTGTGAAGTTATCATTGTAGTAGTACTTGATGTGCAGCTGCAAATTGTTTTGTTATAATAATATGTGTAGCTGTGATATGATACTGTAAAGTTTTCAGTTTTCAAATTTACTTGATGTTGTGAGATTTGCAAGTGTGAATCTGTTGCTGTGAAATATTCATGAACAGAATTAACTAAGTAACTTCACCTGCAACATGTTGTATGGTAGTAGTGTAGTTGTGATTTCATACTGTTTAGGTTTTCATATTTTACATTTGTTTCATGTAGTCTAATGAATTTCACATGTTGCATCCTGCCAAATTTTGATGTTTCAATTTGATGCTGTGAAGAGCGTTTTTCACGAACAGTAGCAACTATACTACCTCTTGCACTTCATAATTCACTAATACTGATATTCTTCTAATAAATAACCATTTCAAACTCAAGGCTGAAAAATCTGTTGGTTTGCAATTGATCAACGAAATGGAGATACCCATATCAACGAACTTGCAGGGCAATACGTTGACGGCTTGAATTTAATCTGTACATGGAGAATTGCTAGACCACGACTCACGAATAAATTTATTTGTTGCTGATATTTGACGATTGGTAATGAGGCATGCAGACATCCTAATTTGTTTCCAACGGTACGTTTTACCGTTAACATTAAGACTTGCTGTTTATACATTGTTTGGGACAACTAAGATAAATGTTTGGGGAAACATTTTTTGCATCCCCAAAAGTATGCACCCCCGTACACCTATGCACGCATTGCTCTGGCAACAATCCTGAAACTGTTTTTTTTTCGCTTTAGAGCAGTATTTCTCAAACGTTTTTGTTCAGTCACCCCCTTGACACTCTCGACACATCGTTGCTGCCCCCCAAGCCTGATAAAGAAAACAGAAGGTATGGTAGTGTTTTTAAATAATTTTATTCAAATAAATCGATACATGTCATGGTCCCCAGTTCAGTGTAATGAATGTGCTTTGCGGTCTTCACAAAAGTTCCAAATATTGGGAGGCATTTCAGTGAGGTGCAGTCGTAGATCACCTCGCTTATGACACAAGCGGTTTCTTTTCTTTGAGAGCGTTGAGGTAACAGCCGAAATTAACCCAATGATCGTTAACTGAAGTCAACTCAATCATCGATTAGTGGTTAAGCGTTTTCTCCCCCTTTGTGTTGGTTTGCCCCCCTATCGCCCTATTTGTTTTGTTCGCCCCGTTACTCCTCAAAATCGCCCACTAGTGGGCGATTCCGCCCACTTTGAGAACCACTGCTTTAGAAACTTCTAAAATCTTGGATCAGTTATAAGTTTTCCACATTGCATTCCTATTTCTCGCCACTGCTTGTCCTTTCAAGGTTGCCATCAATCATTAAGAATGAACTTGTAACAAAAACAGACCATATTTGCACAGTCCGGCAGCAAGTCGATAACAGTGCTAACGAAAGCGACCGCATTTTCAATTACCAAATCTGAGTAGTGATGGGCGGTTCTCACGAGGGAAAGAAAAAACGAAATAGTAGTATTATTACGAAAGAATAGCATTGTTGGTACTATTCGATAATAGAGACTGGGTAAAACTCCATCACGTTAATCCGGAAGTTCAAATAAGTGAAAGCATTGTTTAGTTTATTTGACTCTTTAGAGTATTTTTTTATCCTGTTTCGACTTCGATAGTCACCAAAAAAGTGCACATTTATATTAAAGGGGCGGTATTCACCGAGACGCCACAGAGGTTTTGGGTGGACGTTGCTCCAAACGGTACCCCAGGATCCGCCACTGTGTGTCACCAAACGTATTACTACCAAATGTCGACAACTGAACAAAAAAACATAACCGGAACAATTGTTAATTTGTCTTTCGAAAAAAGGTTTGATCTTCAAACAAACATGAGAAAGATTACGACTTTCATTTAACACTGAAAGCATGTGAGACGAAAACCTACCTTCGTCGCACAAGTCACCCATCCACTGAGGAGTGCATTTACATTTGAATCCGCCGATAGTATTCATACATGTTCCTCCGTTTTGACACGGATTTTGTTTGTCTGGTGAACATTCGTTGACATCTGCACACAACTGGACATAACTGATTGAATGTGCTTCTGCCTGCCAAACATCTAACTACTATTCGTTGCTGTAGACCAGCTGTGTCAAAAGCAAATACTTCAATGGCCAAACTTGTTTAGACTCTATAAAAAAGATGGCCGCAAATTAAATGTGTGAGTTCTGAGCAAAATAAAATTTTTACCGAGCTACTGAGAGTTTTTAATCTAGTGGTTCTCAACCTTTCGTGCTTTGTGGCCCCTTTCCAAAGATTTTCAACACTTGTGCACCCATGCTAATCAATAAAAATACCTAGACTAAAACTCTCTAACCACGAATTACAACTCTCGACAATAACCTGTCACAAGGCAGGTCTATGGCGTCATAATGAAAACCATAAAATTAAGTTTACTGGCGAATAATTGATATTGTTACACTTGGGTTTTGCAATACCACGGCAGAGCTATTTAGCAAAGGCCTCTGCTCGTGGCCGCCGGAGAACCGCTCTGTTGCCCCCAAGTGGGGCCGATGGCCCCAGTTGAGAAACCCTGTTTCAATCCTAACATCATAATTAGGACTGTTTCACACCTGAAGTCGTCTACAAACTATGTTGGCACAGGGCATTTTGGTGCTAATGGAACAAGGCAGAAATCAGTTTAGTTCCAATGGAAGACACTGAAAAGAATTGGAAGGCTTGAAATTAGTTTTGCACTGAAGTGTCAGTGAACGGATAGGAATCTGTCATGTAGCTGTAGAAGCAGGTGTGTAGTGGGGCGGAAACGTGTGGGAACGGCATTCTCACACCCTTTTCACGTTTTGCTTTAAAATGAATTAGAAGCTGTTTTAAAATGGCTATCTTTTTTGGATGCGTTCCCACACCTTTTTTATTGGCACTACATCCCTGTGCACAGGTATTGAAATGTGGTAGTGATGACCACTGCATCAAAAATGTCACAATAAAATTCACAAAATAAGGACAGGTTAAAAGTATATTTTGCATGCACAAACGAAAATTTGGAACATACAAAAACTTTCAAGTTTCCGGCGTGTGGAATGGATGCAGCTGGTCTAAATACTCTTGTTTGCTATGGACTATTTGCGGTCACGTAAGATTCACTTGTTCTAGTTTACACACGGTTTCACGTATTCTTGTTCACATACGTCACTTGTTCCTGCTCACACATGAATTTGTTTTTCCGTTGGCCCTGGTTCGCATCTGCCAAGTACTGTATACAAGCAGTCTCGTGATGTTCATTTTGCTTTGTTGGACAACAATGGCTTGGTTTTCAAAAAACATAAATCAGATGAAAGAAACAATAACTTCATGGTACAAAGCACCCACTCAATCAGTCAGGCATTTGCAATCAAATCCGGTACTGGTAATTCCGTTTTCTACCGTTCTGACAAGGCGTCGTTTCATTCGTTGTGAATTTGCTCACATTAAGAAAGTGGGGTGAAATGTTTTCATTGATGATTTTTTCATCTGATTATCAAAGACAAAATTTTTTGTCGAAAAATTTAACTCAGTCATTAATCGTGACAGTGGCGTTTTGACCACTGTTGTTTTGTGAAAGAATTTGGAAATTTTGTATTCGCTTTATCTGAGAAGTGAAAAACAAATTGACTCACAAAAGGTTTCTTTCGGCAAGCATTTGTGGCTTGACATTTTGTGTATTTAACGTATACAGTTTCCTGAAGCACAAACATGCATAGCACACAACACAGGCCCGTAGTCGCAGGGGTCATCCGGTGGTATGCTCCCTCTAGTTCTTTGCGCCCACCAAAAATGTGTTGTGCCCAGAAAATTTTGAATTGACATATAAGTAAAACAAAAGTGTTTCTCCTCTCAAAATGCATTTTGTTCCACTATACGTTAAAATCTGTCTATGGTCCTAACGCAAACTTGCCGTGTGTTCTAGGGATGGAACACACTTAAATAAAACCTACCTTCGTCGCAAAAGTCACCCATCCACTGAGGAGGGCATTTGCATTTGAATCCGCCGACAGTATTCATACATGTTCCTCCGTTTTGGCATGGATTTTGTTTGTCTGGTGAGCATTCGTTGACATCTGAAAATTATTGAACAGAATGGCTTGAGGAACATGAGTGATTTTTTAAAATAAGTACTTAAACTTTCTTTTCTGTGTAGATGACTAACCCAAGAAAATATATAAAGTTCATCTAAAGACAAAGTTCTAATCAAATGTTTCCCTTAATATAATTCCCGAAAGTGCTTCGTTTTCAATCAGTTCAGACAGACTATTAGGATTTTTGCTACAAAGGCAACTACCTTGGTTGCACAACGATCCTGTCCAGTGAGGAGGGCATTTGCATTTGAATCCGCCGACAGTATTCATACATGTTCCTCCGTTTTGGCATGGATTTTGTTTGTCTGGTGAACATTCGTTGACATCTGAAAATTATTGAACAGAATGGCTTGAGGAACATGGATGATTTGTTTAAATAAGTACTTAAACTTTCATTTCTGTATAGATGACCTAACCCAAGAAAATACATAAAGTTCATCTGAAAACAAAGTTCTAATAAAAAGTTTCCCTTAATATAATTCCCGAAAGTGCTTCATTCTCCATCAGTTCAGAGAGAGTACTAGAATTTTTTCTATAAAGGCAACTACCTTGGTTGCACAATGGTCCTGTCCAGTGAGGAGGGCATTTGCATTTGAATCCGCCGACAGTATTCATACATGTTCCTCCGTTTTGGCATGGATTTTGTTTGTCTGGTGAGCATTCGTTAACATCTGAAAATCATGGAACAGAATGGCTAGAGCAGCGTTTCTTAACCTTTTTCTACCTCAGCACTCCTTTTGTTCACGCCTAGGAAGTCCAGAACCCCCTACCATTGGCTAACCTGGTTACTATAAGAATAAAGTAAAGACAAGTGCAGTACATCTTGATCATATGCTTGGTTCGTACTCCAAAACAAAAACAGCCATTATGGCAGTAGCATTGACAAAAACAATAAGAAAATAAAGGAAAGTTTTCATTGCCACAAACGTTACCTTCCGCAGCATCCCTGAAATTGATTTCAGCCCTCCTTGGAGTGCTAGAACCCTAGTTTAAGAAACCCTGGGCTAGAGAAACATGAGTGATTTGTTCTAGTACTTAAACTTTCATTTCTGTGTAGATGATCTCACCCAAGAAAATATATGAAGTTCATCTACAAACTAAGTTCTAATCAAATGTTTCTCTTCATCATAATTCCCGAAAGTGCTTCGTTTTGAATCAGTTCAGAGAGAGTACTACAATTTTTACTACAAAGCATAGGTGGCGGAATCTTTTTCAAAGTGGGAGGGCACAAGTGCACGTCAAAAAATTTACGCTATATACAAAATTTTTGTGGTTTGAATTGGCAACGGTGACGCCACAAGCATTGAAATATGACGTCATTACCTACACAGTATATGAAGGTCTGAATTACACTTTTTAAAACAAAATTTAACCACTGTGAAAACGTATCGGTGAACCACCTGAAATTCCAATAGGCTGTTGCACGGGCAACCCCAGTCAACAGCGTTTCTCGGGCTGATACAATTTATTCGGACTGAATCAAACCGTTTGATGTTTGCGTCACTGAAATTCCCATTTGCTTCCATTCTGACTGGCATTATTGTTGCTCTGTGACGTTAGTTACGTGAAATAAATGAGAAGTTCTCATGATAACGTCTCCATTGCTGAGCAACGTAGGTCACAGAGCAATGATAACGCCAGTAAGTTCTCTGTATACCAAGGTTGTGGAGCCGGTACACAAATTTCAGGCTCCGGATCCAGCTCCGGGCATCTAAATTTTTTGGTTCCGGCTCCAACATCTAGAAGCTTTTGGCTCCGGCTCCAGAACAATTTGGTCCAAAAAATCAGAAAAAAACACTGTATTATTTGTATGACTCGCTTGCCCCACAAACTATCTCTGTGGATCCGGAACCCAAACTTCAGGCTCTGGCTCCGGATCTGGCTCCACCATCTAAAAAATTTTGGCTCCGGCTCCAGCCATCCAAAATTGCTTTGGCTCCGGATACACATCTCTGCTGCGTACTAGGCGCATTCATATCAGCCCGAGTTGTTGGACAATTTATCGTTCGTTTGAAACTATTCTCGAAATGGGAACTGTCCATTGCATTGGACTTCAAATCCAGTGTTCTATGCAAATTCATTGCTTCAAATCATTCAGTTTGATATGAAACGTATTTCTAAATGCTTAATTGCATAGGGTAGATCGGGCTCCAATGGATGAGCCAAAATCAAAATCACAACTTTTCCACATCTTGAACACAGAAGTAACATTACTGAATACTCACTCTACAACTGCATTAGACACCGGAATGCAAAGACAAGACAAAGCATATGTAGCAACTAGCAAGTTGTCTACAAGGATGTCAGTTGTGTTGGCAATGCAGAAATAAATATAGCTGTTTAGTGTTGGCAATGCAAAAACAAAAACACAGTTGAAATTGATCTGTCAAACAGTTCATTTTGCGTATAATATTCAGCAAAATTTCGCTATTCAGAATGGTGTTAAAACGCTTGAAATTACACCAAATTTTAAATGGTGTGGAACGAACTGTTTCCTACAAAACAAGCACCGGTGTCGGAAGGGGTGCAGGAATTTGTAAATTTAAGCAAAAAAGCCTGTTCTTTTAGTTTTGAGTGGTAAAAAACAAAATTCACCACTTTTGATCCCCCCTAAGGAAAACTTTTGGAAAAATCCACTAGTGCTCCCTTGAATAAATAGCTTCCGACGCCCATGCACACAAGAATGTAAAATTACACCATATTTGTAAAAAATGTGTTGTATTACACCATCTGGCAACACTGCTCAACAACAACGCGGTAAGCAAGCCATAGCAGGGTGACAGACCGTGCATGGTGTACTCTGCCAAACAATTACGAAATCCTGCGAAATTTACTGCCAAATTGCAAACAATATCTTACAATAATATTGACAAAATACTGCCAAAATTCTGGAATATTTTTTCCATTAAACGATTTACTTTAGCAACGGACCCAATGCTAATTGTGTTGTTTGAACTTATTTAGGCAAACTTCGAGATTTAAAAGTGGGGGGACCATCCCCCCCAGAAATAAAAGTAGAGGGGCCTAGGCCCATGTGGCCCACCGGTTCCACCACCTTCGCTATAAAGGCAACTACCTTGGTTGCACAAAGGTCCTGTCCAGTAAGGAGGGCATTTGCATTTGAATCCGCCGATAGTATTCATACATGTTCCTCCGTTTTGGCATGGATTTTGTTATCTGTTGAACATTCGTTGATGTCCGCAGATCATTGGACATAACTGCTTGAGATTGCTATTATTTGCGAAACGTCTAACGACTATTAGTTGCTGTTGTCCAAATATGTCCAAGAGAAATACCTTAATGGCAAAAACTTATGTCTCTGTTATAATGAGGACCGCACAATAAATGGCTTAGTTTGTTCTGCGCAAATCAAAATTTAGCTTAAGGTGTTGGAAACGTTTGAATTCTAACTGCAATGATTAAGACTTTTTCGCGCGTTTAATCTCTCCCTAACTGTGATTTTTTAGGCAAGTTTAATGCTAATAAAGCAGCAAGTTAGAAACCAGTTTACTGTAGTTCCAATGAAACAACAGTGATAGGAATAAGAAACCTTTCAAATCAATTTTGCACCTAGGTTTCAATGAATACATAGAAATCTGCCATGTCGCTGCACCAACGTTGAAATTTTGCACTGAGGACCATTGCATCAAAAATATTAAAATAAACTTCGCAAAATAAGGACAGGTTGGCAGTATGTTTTGCACGCACAACAGCTAAACTTTCAACTGAATCGCGCAGAACCTTTGACCTTGCCAAGGGTTGGATATATCTGGCGGAGTGGTGTAGGTGCAAACGTTTTGATTTTTCAAAAATTTGGGCAAAATCCCGACAAATTTAGGCAAAGACGTTTCGACATTTTTTGAAACAACACTAATGAAATTATATTTCTTTGTTGTTGAGTGTATAAATAGATGTTTATTTTGTCATAGAAAAGACAGTAAATATTTATAAAATCAACAAACTCTTTCTAGTAACTTCGGTGTCTTTGTATGTGAGAGCTGATGAGTAACTGACTCACTCGAAAGTTTCGTTGACATTTGCAAATCATTGGACATAAGCGCTTGACGTTGCTCTTTTTAGCCAAAGGTTCAATTACAGTACTATTAGTTTCTGTTGACTGGCTACTGTATGTCCAACTGAAATGCAATGATGGGTCAAGCTTATGTCGCTATTACATAGTGAGAGCTGCATATTGAATGGTTTATTTCGTTCTGAGCAAAACAAAACTCTAAGCTACTGAAAGCTTTCCAATCCTGTCTCTAAAAGCAATAACGGCGCCACTTTCCCTTTAGTTCCCGCGTTTTGCAGAGCTTTGCAGTCCTATAACTTGCCAGCCGATTGAGCTAGAGAGCTATCCAAACCATCCACGGATTCAGCAAGTCTTCTAGTTGATATCGAAAAAAAAAACGTTTTTCGTTTTCGGTGGGGTGATTTCTAGAGGTGACGTCATAATGAGGTCACGTTTTGGAAATTTTGGCCACATTTGGCCGGCCCTGGGCCCCAACCCATGGACCTATTTTTTTGATTCAAAGTTTTGTTGAAAACTAGATGAAAAGCCGCGTCTATAGAGCCCTTGATTGACTTGCTAGCATATCTGTAGCCAAAATTATGGGTCAAAAACCCAGTTTTTGGCTTTGGCCAGTCATTACTCGGCAGCAGATTGAGCTAGAGAGCTGTTCAAACCCTGTAATGACTAGTGGCGTCGTGTAGTTAAGAATAAAAAAAAATTTTTTAATTTGGATGGGCGTTTTGGGCCAATGGGATCATGATGGGGGCATGTTTTTTGGTTAATTATGTGACGTCATCATCCAATCCCACGCGCCAATATTTTGGATCGCAGTAGTTTTAGATACTAGGCTAAAATGCGCGTCTTTAGAGCCCTTCATCAAGTTTCTAGCGTTTCTGGTTCAAAAGTTATGCCAAAAATATTCCAAATATGTCAGGAATGTCCCAGGGGATTAGCGGGGATTTCCCTAATTAAGATTCTACCCTTTTTGCCATAACGTATCAACTAAAAACGCTAGAATGTCCATCAAACCCTCTAAAAGCTCGTACTATAGCCTAGAATGCATTTAAATCTCGTGCGGTTTCGCGCCAGTGATTTGGCTCGATTTTTGAACTCCCACGGGACGTTGACGTCATGGATTGTTTTAACAGACCTGTCAAAACATCCTGTGGTTTTGTAACTATGGCCAGAAAGGCCGAAATCGCACCGCGAAAAGTCTTTTTTAGCCTAAACTACAAGTCTTTCCCCATTCAGACCGGATTTGAACAGCTCTCTAGCTCGATCAGCTGGCGAGTAATGACCACTTAGAAAAGGGGTGTATTCCACCCCAGATTGGGGTTTGTAGGTGCAGATATTTCACCAAATTTGTTTTGTTGTCCATAATTTCGGCTACAGATATGCTAGAAAGTTATTCAAGGGCTC
>Ga0210059_1013393_pt1 | contig 12273 bp, 4 predicted proteins | sample Ectturendosymbi2_FD_188042 | JGI IMG/M metagenome (GOLD analysis project Ga0210059, IMG submission 188042) | Ecteinascidia turbinata endosymbiont from Florida, USA - Sample 2 (SPAdes) (version 2) | ecosystem: Host-associated > Tunicates > Ascidians > Unclassified | place: Key West, Florida...
CCGTAACGGCAGAACTCCATTGTTGTGGTTATTGAAACGTCACAATGTTACTCAGTTACTGGGCCACGTTGCCTCAGAGAAGAACGTTCACAATCACAACACGGCTAGTCGACAATTAACTACAAACCACTGCTTTTTGCAAGACTCAAACAAATAACTCATGCGCAAAGTCTCGAGACCAAGGACTCAAGACCGAGACCGAGACGAGACCTGAGACGTTCGAGACCGAGACCAAGACCGAGACTCAAGAAAACGGGTCTCGAGACCAAGTCTCGAGACTCCATCACTGTAATTTTCACCGATATCTCAGTACTTAGATGACGTCAGGTTAGAAACAAGCATCTTCGGTTAATGCGGATCTTCGCCTAAACTGGATAAAATCGTCGGTCAAATCGAATCCGGATTAACCGAGTTTTACTGTATCGTAATTTTTCCACGTACAACTATTACTCCATACCAAGATTTTTTGCACGGCCAGATTTTATTTCATTTGGATAATCCGGATCCGGTTGAAAGGAAAACGATATCCAATCCAAATAAATCCAAATATCCGGCCAGATTGGACTCCAAAATCCGGATCCTGTACACCACTGGTACAGACTACAGAGCTACTTGAATTCACAGGCGTGGATTGTGATGTAACAAAATATTTATTCATGTATGCAAAAATGAAGTTTGACAGGTGAATCGTAAGCTTTGTTCCAAACCATTAGCACGGTTTCTCAAGCTTTGTTCCAAACCATAAAGTACAGTTTCTCATGAGAGTTTCTCATAATTGTGCAATGCCTTATACTACAAGCTGGGCAGATTCATAAAATATTTTACTACTTGGAAGGCCATATAGTTATTACAATTTGTAAAGGGGCTGTGCCGTAGGATACCAACAGTCGTGGTCTTAGAGTTGGGGGGCCCGAGGCAAGGCTGAAAAGGGGGCCCTATGATGACGTCATCATACTCAGCCAACCGTGATAAGACCTTTTGATTAAGCCTAGCAAGAGGATATGCGGACGACCCAAGGATACGTTCCTGAGACCACGACATGACTGACATAACAGACAATGCACAAAGGTGTTCATGACACAATTTTAAAAACATTGAAAGCTGGGAAGACACAGCTAGTAGCACATAAAAGTTAAGAGATAGGAAGTTGGCATCAACCCTAACTTCTCTAGTTTTGCGTCGCATTTCTCTCCATTCACCATCAATAAACCAGAAAGTTTTCACCACACTTCCCTCTTGAGAAATGCTGTGTTTTCTGAATTTTTTCGCACCCATGTCCTTAAGGGGCTCAATGAAACCACTGAAGGAGGCCCATTAGCCAAAACTCAGTAAAAGTTAAGAAATGATAGTGAATCTCTGGATGTCGTGGATGTCTATACCAGCTTAAAAAAAGCGAAAACACCATGAAAAACGCAAAAAAGCAACAACTTATAGAATACGAAATATCAAAATGTTAACGAGAGGAGGCCCAGTTTTTACATTTAGCTTGCCAGGGGGTGGCGGCTCGCCCCCTTGCCCCCCGTCAGTTACACCACTGATTATATGAGTGGATAATAAGTTTTTCGCAAAAATTGAGGAAAATTTACGTGCGAAACACCTCGACGGGTCTCCTGAAAAGGGGAGTGGGGGGCGAGGCAAGTGCCTCGCTTGCCTCCCCTTAAACACACCACTGGTTACCAATACCGACCTCTGAGTCCTAGCTCATGGTTAGTTTATTTTGTGACGTCATAGGTAATCATTCAAATTTGGAATGCCGTTTTTGCACAAGCTTGAAAAAGATTCATATACGAAAGCATACCAACACGCGCTGTCAAGTGATTTATTGCAGATGCAGATCTTATTAATATTCTGTCAGTTCCACTAACTACTTATGAAGCAAATCTGCGATGAGAAAAAATACATTACATTTGCGTAAACAAGATTGGGAATAATTTTTAAATAATGCAGCTAATTTATATATCAAAAAGTGTTCTCCTCAAATCGGTTTGCAAGACTCTGTGTACTTAGACGCCAACCACTTTTGCGAGTAATATGTATTTGGAACCAGGCCCGTAGCAAGGTTTCAAGGTTTGGGGGGAAAAATACGTTTTTAGGGGGAAATATTTTTGTTTCTATTATATGTTTGAAACAAATTTTGTGGTAACTATGTTGCGTAGTTTCACGCATGTACGGTATAACGACACAGCAAAATTTAGATCGACATGAATTTGCCTTATCGACAAGGTCATGCACTCAGCACAGTTTTCTCGATGATAAACTGTACTGTATAACGAAAAACTAAAAATGCAGTAAAATAATGAGTGTCCTCTTGTATCTTGGGTTGGACCCCCACTGACAAACACCGGCGGTGTCAAGACCTGCCGAATCCTCTTGTTCTGCCGCCCACATTCCAAAGCAGTGGTTGCGAAGGACAAAAAAAAAACTTACTGAATGTCATTCTGGCATAATCGGGATAAACATCTCAATACGTTAATTTTTGGGTGACTGGAAATAGATTAGATTACACAAAAATGCATTTATAAATTGTCGTAGTTATGCTACTACTCAGCAGTCAAGTCTCACACCAGCACGACAAAAACCAGGTCTATTTATTTTGCATTAGAAACGCTGAAACACAATGTTCACGATAAAGCAAGCAGACCTCTAGAGTTGCAGGCACAATTGTCATGCAGGATCAATTAGATTAAGCTCAAAGATAGTCAAAGAGTAATGACACGCGATGTTTCCAGGAAAGGTTGCACAGCTATATCAACAGCCGCTTAGCAACTCAATTTTTTGCATCAGCACCATATTGCACAAAAATCTGTTTACGTGTTTCCTCTGCCTTACTTTGAATCCAAAATTTGAGAATAAAACAAAATAATGCTGCCATTTCAAGTACAGGTTATGTGGTTCACAACCTTTTTCTGATCGCGTACCGCTTTGGGGTCCGGTACTGTCACCGCGTACCACCTTGTTCCAGGAAAACTCATTCAACTATATATCATTAGATCAAACGTTTAGAAAACTAGACTTAATACCAGAACCGTCTCCAGAAGGTCTTCAATAGGGGACTTTACATTTGTGCAGGTAGGCTTAACTTCTGAAAAACAGATAAAAACTCCACTGATTTATAGTGTGTCATATTTCAATTTGGGAGGCTTGGAGCTTTGTTTGGGGGGGCTAAGCCACAAAGCGACATGTATAAAATGGCGGTAAGAAACGTAATGGCCATCCATTATTTTAAAAAATAGAAAAACTACACAGAAATGCAAGAAATCTTTGACACAACCGGTAAGTAAAAGCAAAAGCTGTAAATACAGTTGTTTAGTGTGCCTAAAAAAAACAGAAGGTAAGCCTACTCGCGTACTACCTTGAAGGCCTTCGCGTAAACACTGGTGGTACGCGTAACACAGTTTGGGAACTACTGGATTAGGCTACTGTCACGTCACATCAAACGCTCAGTCCTTAGCAAGCAACGATGTAAGAAATACAAGAAATTCCCTAACACCAACAACAAGAGCTTGTTGGTGTAAACGCAGCCCACCTAGGTGTCATACCAGCACGTTTTTCTTAGCTGATGGATCTGCCATTTCAATGTGCTTTGTGCGGTCACGTTCAAACGAGCTCACTTACCTGACTGACCATAACTTGAGAGTTTTCATCTTTTATGATCTGCGATTGTATTGCGAATTGAATAGGAACGTTTTCCATTCCAACGCCTCCCAGCCTTAATAAACCCTGATCGCGTCACACTTTCTACTTAGTTGAAAATCCTGACTTTCGTCAAAAAAGTAGGAACCCTTGTTTGCAAGTGTTTGGTGCCTCATAAAGCAGATAGGTTGCCTCTGTCAATAACTGAAGTTGTTTACAGAAGGTAGAAACATATTTCCCACAAGAAGCAGTGCTTGAGAGAGTCTTCTGTAATCGCAGGTGTCTAATAGCAGGAGTGTACTGCTTAGGTATACGCCATGAACCTTTCTATGATTCAACACAATTGCTTCTGCAATCCCAAAATTGCATTATGTGAAGCGTGTTCCTACCTGTTATCTTGGGCTACTGATGCAAATATTCGTGTACTGAACGTACATACCTTCTTGAGAGTTATGCTGACTTCACTAAATACGCTAAAGAATCATGGGTTAGGAGTATACGGCAGTACCCACTGTCTAAAAGACAACTTCGAAAGTACTTCCCAGCTGTATGCAAAAAGGGTTGGTGAAATGTGTGCAAATACAAACATTGTCATTAATTCAGCCTAATTTCTTTGTCTATAAGTCATAATAATTAAGCTCAATTGTCTAAGTGCGCCAATATCCAGCGTAATTATTTTAGTTAAAGTTAATAATTTGACAATTTGAATTGTCAAATGCGTGCACTGCTATTTATGCTTCATGCTACGGTTTACCACGCCGAAGATAGCCGGTGATGCGATTGTAAGCGCACTGTGACATTTAAATGTTTATGGCGCAATTATGGCGAGATTGTTGCTTGATCCTACAAAAATCGAAAGTTTCTGGTGTTCAACCATGCAAAGTTACCAGAAATTGAGTAGACTACAAAAGCCCTGTCTCTTCTAGTGCCCTTTGCAACAACATATTTGTGCGAAGCAGAATTTTCTTCTCTACTTCGTTTGAAAAACAAATATCGGAAACCAGTAGCAGACACAGGCTAATTTGGTGGGGGGGGATGCGATATCGATTTGCAATGAACCCAATGCTTCACAGGTCCATACTGCGTAAATCAATCACTTTCACATACGTTCATTTACGAGGAAACAAGTCCAAGTTTGGTTTAGTTTAGAAGAAGCTTGAGTGATACAACTGGTCATACTTTAACACTGCACCGCTAGCAATGTGGCACTGCACCAAAGCAATGTGGCACATAACAACGATCTGGTGACGTAGTCACCGGCGTCGGCGCAGGTACATTGAGGACTAGAGATAAGCAATTCACGTGACGACATAATACTTATTCTCATTGTAAGTTACGTTTGTTACAGCACAATTGCTGGTGGCAGTAGCCAACACAGTGTTGTTTGACTTGTACGTTGCAGTAAGTGATGGTAGTCACTTCGATGAGGTTTAGATCAGTGCTCTTCAAATGGGGAACCTTACAGTTTTTAATTGTCGTTTGGAAAAGTCTGCAACACTCATAATAATTAGTGTATAACATTTGTTATTGCAGGTATTTTTGATGAAAAAACAAGAAGCGGGTTGATTCTGTTTATTTTGCAACCGAAATTAAGAAAACGGAAAGAAACAAACAATTCGTAATGACTGAAAGCACGAAAGTAAGAAAAAGCGAAAGTGAGAAAGCGCGATCATTCACGAGCGTCCGCAGAACTTTTTCCAGGCAAGCAACGTCGACATTTTGTTTATCAGTTTCAAATAGCTGAGGATCAGTGTCCCTCTCTGAGATAATTTTGCACTGAGCAAATATTTGTTTTAGTGAGCATCATTATTTTAAGGATGAGCAAGTGCAGTTTTCAATGAATCACAAACTTTGTGAATTATATAATAAATATACAATCTTATCAAAATACGAACAAAATAACATTTCATTCAAATAGCTTCTTGTTTGCGTGCTTTTCCATCGCTTTGGAATGTTGCAAGTGCGCGAGAATGAGATTTCACTGCGCAACAGTTCTGGTGGTCCTGAGTATTTGCCCACTCAGAGGGAACATTGCTGACGATGCAATGCAAATGGACGTTCACAAAACGCTTTATCCTTTCTACACTACAAAGGAAATGCCCCATGTTACGGTAACAATCACAAAAAACGGTTCGTTGGCAGCAATAGCCATGTATATTAGTATTATGACATTTTACACAGTACGCTATCTGCAGATTTTTAACGCATGGCATTTCTCTTCAAGTAAGCATCGCCATGATTTGTAAAGAAAGAAGCATCGGATTGCCATGGTTTTCAACGAAAACACGAATTATGACTTTAATTTACTTAGCAAGCAGGGCCGCACCCAACTGATATTGAACTAACAACTGAACATGTTTCTGAAAATTTAGGGGGAGGGGTTGCCCAGTTGCTCTCCCCACAATTGCAATATCCGCTGGCAAGACTTGTCAGCATCACTTAGAAACAAGAGCTGCAAAGTCTGGGATCTCGTCCAAAGCGATCAATGAAACCTTGCTACACAAACCGGACAATTAAGTAGACCTGTATGTTGACACGACTACGGACAAACTTACTAAAATTAAAACACCACGTAGGTTTTGCAAAACTGACCAGAAAACTCGTCACAGCAAATATAGCATTGCACTCAGTATTCACTCAGATATTAGAACTAAACCTTAACAATCAAGACATATTTACACAAGCCTGCATAAACGTATTCTAACAAGCCATGTAATTTTATACTGCATGAAAAGAAACCTACATAAGGGTAGTTTGACACTCAGGCACATGGTCACACTCGCACTAAAAATGGATTTTTCAAACTTGTGGAAGCATTGCTACAGACTCACTCACGCTTTTTTTCACAAAGTACAAATGTACGTGGCTTACCGCTATCAGCATGTCACTGTCTCGCTGCATTACCTGCCAAGATGCGTGCGTTTAACAGTCTCATGTAACAAAACGCCTGCTACTGTAGTATAAAGTCAACCTTTGCGGGTTTGTTGCCACGGTATTGTTACGCAATAAAGACCAACAGCAGAACAATCCGCTCGCGACTTTCGCAAACCGCCTCTGCAGGCAAAGGAAGAGGCATGAGTGAATTGCAACCTCTTCACTGCATGACACTATAACTGTGAACCTGACTCTTGTGCAGTGTGAGTTTCATACCGGCAAAAAATCTGTCATTGCAAGAATCAAATCAATCAATCGGAGTTTAAGATGCCGACGTCAGTTTTTTCGAGAAATATTTGGTTCTTAATCCCAATTTCCAGGGGAAACGGGCATTTGCCCCCCTGCGAACGCCCGTGCGATCATTAACTATTTTATATCAGGTTCCACAAAAGAGGCCAGCTCATCTAATGAACCAAAGAAACATTTTTGACTAATTGTTAGCACAAGTTAATTTGTAGTATCTTCAGCGATTGTAATGTGCAGTACAAAAATATTTTTGGCGATGATTTCAATGAAATCAAGTGTCATACCAACACCCCTTTAGGTCTGGTGGGGGGATGCATCCCCTGCATCCCCCCCTGTGTCCGCGCCTGTCGGAAACGTTTGAACTCCTCGAACGATTTGCGCGTGGCTCTGAGAAGTTATATGTCAGGGTGTGAGTGGATAATTCCAGAGAAGCAACAACAAAAAAATCATTAGGTTTGTTTGTAATGAGCAGTAAAGTTTGAAAGTGAAACGGTACGAGCGAGTGATTTCTATTGCGTTGTCAGTAGGTCTACGTATTACGAGCAGTAACTGTAAAAATGAAGACACTGCAAAATCGGAATGTTTTTGTGATTTCTACACGTTTTTTAAATAAGGGGGTGTGAAAGTCACTTTATTTTTATGAAAGGGGCACCGTCCCAACTTCAAGAAAGGTTGGGAACCTATGATCTACATCAGAAGAGGGCAATTAGTGGCCCGCGGGCTACATGTGGCCCGCCACAGCATTTTCAGTGGCCCGCGAAAGCATTCAGAAGAAATCCTTAAACTAAAAATTTCCTCCAGCTTAGTGCTGAGGCTAACTTGTCAGAGACTTGCTTCTCTCTCCATCAGAAGGTATGGCCCTCCGCTAAAAGCGGCCTTCCAAAAGTGGCCCCTGAGCCAAACTAATTACCCACCCCTGATCAACATCATACTAACAAGTAACAACTAACCTTTGTTTTCGAGAACACTGCGCTTGATTGGAATACCATTTTCTTTAAACATTATGTTAGCGCTATCTGTTGATAAATATGATACTCGTTGCAACAACCACAAACTGCATAGCACCATAAACTGGATAACACCACCCCTCAAATCTTCTGATGGCCGTGATGCCTCCGATTAATTGAAACGACTAGCACCCCTGTTATCCCATCTTCGTCCGGGTCTACATAGTTTCCCTTGCTGTCTGTATGGGTAATCCTGGTACTTGATCATGGTCTGTACTGTTAACTCTTGTTACTGCCTTATGTCAAGAGCTCCCACTACTCACATTCTAACTGCACTGCCATGGCTGCTGCAACGTTGTGTGGCTTTCTGAATTCCAACCTGCATCGGCACTCACCTTTGACGTGTGTCAGCCTCACTTCTTCATCCGTATTATTTTTCACTTATCATGCGTTGCTTGCTTTATCTTTTGCACACGAATGTGTTGTTCTCTTATTGTAGTGACATGATTGAATATATATTGCGCACATGCCGCAATGACAGTTGTAGTTTTTAACTTTCGTATTACGTTATATTATTGGAGGCATGTGCAAAGTTAAAAACCTTCTGACCAGTCAGTACCCACCTACGCTAACGTTTTGCATACAAAAACATCACCTCTGGGTGCCTCGCACGAAATGATGTAGTACAGAACACAAAACTTCAGTTACGCATAACAAACCTGCCAAGCTCATCTTCCAACTTGTACAACATGTGCAACATGTGAAAAGGCAATTTCTTGCCAGGTCTCTTTTCGGAACGGATGTTACAGGAGATTCTTCTTGCGGACCAGCCTTTCATTGCGAGCTGTAGGGGATTAAGCACTCACAAGATTTTCAAAGTGCACTTGACAATCTTTCGCCTCTTCTGTATCTTGTGAGATCTGCACATCTAAAGTTCTGCAGTCTTGTAATTCGCTACAGGAATTACTTACGGCCACACAAAGGAAAGCAGCGCAAACACTTGTCACAATCAGACAAACGAAGAGAAACGAAACTAGGAAATACGGCTAGTCCAGCTAAACTCTCCAATCATGACCATGTTGTACACAAGTAATCCAATGAGCAATTGCAGTTCTGATTACAATGTGAGCACTAATTTGCAAAGTGCAAGTGCGCACTGCTCTTCTGATTACGAACAATAATAAAAGCGCAATTTTGATTTAATCACGTACAAACGATGTGAGTTCGACAACTCTGTTGTTTGGCGTTTACGTTTCTTATAAGAAATATTTGTGATGGCAGAGTTGTAGGGTTGTACTCAGGCCCGTGGCCAGGATTTAGCAGCAAGGGGGCCAAAAACCAGAAGGGAGGCTACATTTTTAAAATACTGGATTGGATGTATGCAGCAACCAGGGGGCCAAACGTGAAATGGGAGGGCACAGATTTCAAATGGGGGGGCCGGGCACCACTGGCCCCCCCGCTAGCGACGGCCCTGTACAATTTGTACTTAGAGTTGCGAACGCTCCTAACGATTAATTTCTAGACGAACAAGCGATTTGTAGTGTATTAACATCAAGGAGAAATTGCACACCGCATTGCATCTGAAAATGTCAAGTTATTTGACGTCATTCCTTCAAACTACTCCAATAGACACAGTATGAGGATGAAACCTTTTGATCTGAAATTCACAGTGATTGGGGTTCTTGGCGGCGATAATGGGAGTGCCAAGATGAAGCAAGTTCATGCTGTGCGCTTTACACTCACCAAACACGTCTGAGGTCAGTTGTAATGACTTGGAAGAGCACACGTAACGCTTCAACATTTGAGAAAATGAGAGTTAATATCACAAATTGTCAAAAGGATGCGATCTGACCCATCACCTAAGTTTATTGAGCGAGCAAGAACGTTAAGGATTGGATTGAAATATAGCTCTTGTAAATTGTTTTATGTAGTTAAAAGTCGGCCTACAGGGTAAAAACGCGTCGGTTGCGTTGCAGCACAGTTTAGTCACTTAGTGCAACAATATGCTGAATTTTAATTTATCCAAGGTGAGCCGCACATCGGCACATTCACCGATTACCTACAGCGGTTAGCGGATATGCAACTCTGTTGCTGCTGCAGAGATAGAATCAAACGTGTTACAAAATTTTGCGAGTATGATGACATAGCCTGCGTTGCTTGATATCTCTTGCACAATATTTCAAGCTATGCTGAGTGCAACCAGATCTTCAAGAGCTTTTTGAAGTTTGACAACTCAGGAAAGATTGATTTATTGACTCCCCTTGGTATACATGCAGCTTTATTGCATTATAACTTTCACAGAAATCATCAAGCAGGAATAATTTTTATATTCGATTTATTTGTAACAACTGGGAGTTCATTTGCCTATAGTAGCACAGGTTCAATTATTCTTAAAAAAGAACTTTTTCACACATTTTTTTTAAGGTCAGTGCGTAGAGGCCTGCTAGTCTTAGCCATTCTTCATAGACCAGTGTATGTTCCTTGTGACACGCTGCGGCAGTAAGTATACGGCGATGTGAAAAGGGTTCAACTTCTAGCCTGATCAAAAACATTCTTTTTTCAGACGCGTACACCAAGCCGTTTTTCGCAGTAGAACTACATTTATAAAAACAAAAGAAGGCCTTCAAACTGACTTTGCTGTTGAGAAATCGGAAAACATGTTTGTCACCAAGTGAATAGTGTACAGAGCAATCGCAACAAAATCGATGTGGTCAATTCATCGTTAAGTCACAAGGGTGTAATATTTTGAGGATGTCCAATTTGTCCACCTTTTGTGAAGACGGATGTCAATCATATTCTTTTAAGCACTCTCCAACAACAAATCTGTTGAAAGAAGTGTCGGTGAAAAAATCTTTGTAGTAAGGTTTTGGGAGTTTATATAAATATTTTCTTTTTTTAAATAACTGGTTTAATGAATGAGGAGTATTGTTATTTCAGATAAAACCTGAGACACCTGTGACAAACATTCAATTAGGTAAGCTTTGTAAACCTAACCGAATGCGGGCTACGTTAAAAGTAGCCGATAAGCATACAGACTAACGATTTGAAACACGCAGTCGTGGTTGATTGGTTGTCAAAAATGCGGTATTTCTTTGCTGCACGTTGAAACACTTTCAATTCTTTTCTTAAAACTCATGTTCTAATTTTTTAAATAAATACCGTTGTTGTCATTTATTATCGCAATAAAGTACAGCAAACGATGTCAACTTTATTCTAAAAATTCGATCGCAATTATTGCGAAACAGAACTCTGTTGGTGCGTAACACCCTTGAAGATGTGACAACTGTAAACTCGTGTCACAACAATTATAACAACTCGAACTAGTCTTTGTTGTGAAAAAAAGCAAATAAAAAACATTTTCTCCCATCATTTTCCGTCACAACAAAATGCATAAACTGGAGTTTAAAAGAAAAGCAAGTCCAGATTGTGGTTATATTTCCTAACTTTGGTTGGAAAACGTGTTGAAATCTCTCAGGGAAGAATTTTGTCAAAATTTGCGAAAGCGTTAAAGGGCCACGTTTGTATAAAAGATGAAAATCGCTTACAGATTTAAAAGCATACCGTGCGTTTCACATCAACGTGCATGAATGAGACATGCCTGAATAAAAGTCGAGCCTGCCGTGACGGAATCTCCGTGTATACTCCTAGTTAGTGCGGTAACGACTCCACCATTTCGCTGCGAAGCAGAAGAGTAAATGAGGTGTGCCCTTGCTGTGAGAATGCTAAGACCGGAGGTGGAAGTCAACCCAAGTGCTTCCCGTTCCAATTAACTTGTTCAGAAAGAACTGAAAAAACAAAACTTTTTAAATTTTTTTCCGAAACCGCAGCAAAAACAACAACTCGAAAGCCATCATCACCTTTAATTAAACAAGCAGCAGACTAAAGGGGCGTTGTTTGTAATGCAATCGATTGAAAACTGATATTCTACCCGCGAGAAGTGGTCCCGAACAAGGCAATCCGGCTTTATTCAAGCGGCCATTGAGCGCGCTTATGTCGCGAGCATTGTGGCTGCGATAAGGTCGAGCCTATTAAAAAGCTGCTCGTCAACACAGCACTTGGCATTCGAGCACCGCGCAGGAGAGGCGCTGGATGCCGATGCGTGCCCAGCATTCAGCTCAGGCCGCCGCCAATTGACAGCAAGCACAAGGTGATCGATCACCATGCCGGGGTGATCGCGCTGACGCGAGCGAAACATGGCCGGATAAGCAGCCAGAAGAAAAAAAATGCTTGACTTATCAAAAGATGCTTTTCGTCCGATTGAAAATAGGTCAGAAAAGGCAGCTACAGGGAAGAGCTGTGCAGATTCGAATTTTATGTGACACTATTTGCAGAGACAGATGCAAAGGAGGGGAACAATCGTTGTGACTTTCGTACTGCGTGAATGGTGCAGCCCATCATTCAGGAACGCACTTCCTAAAACATATAATTACTTTGATCTGTAAATCAGTCACAGTTAATTGACGGGGAAACTAGTTTCGCGTTTTCCAACGCATCATCAGTCCTGCGTTGGAAA
>Ga0210059_1013394_pt1 | contig 12273 bp, 4 predicted proteins | sample Ectturendosymbi2_FD_188042 | JGI IMG/M metagenome (GOLD analysis project Ga0210059, IMG submission 188042) | Ecteinascidia turbinata endosymbiont from Florida, USA - Sample 2 (SPAdes) (version 2) | ecosystem: Host-associated > Tunicates > Ascidians > Unclassified | place: Key West, Florida...
ATAAAGTCCCACCCTTTCCACACCTCAAATTTGCTTACAATATTTAAAATGTATGAAGATCAACGTTAACTCTACCAACACTTGCACGGGGCCCTCTTAACGTCCGGGAACCATTTAGATAAAAACGATGAAATAGGCCTAAAACCGGCTCTTGTTGAGAAGCGCTGGCTTGGAACTGTCATCATCATCTGCAAACTTGGTCTAGTTCAGGGGCGTGCAGAAGTCTTGTGATGCCCGGGCCCCGGTGCAACTGCTTGATTATATGCCCCCTACCAAATGCTAATATTGAGGAATGTAAAAATACAAGCACAGGAAAACTACCTGCCCCAACCGTTGTCACATGCAAAAGCATTACGCCACAAAAGCTTCACCTCATGTGAGAAAAAATTGTCGAGTCTCGCACCACGTTAGGCAACAATAGCAAGACTCTTGAACGTTGTGAAAATAATTTTGCCCGGCACTTTTGACGAGAAAAAAATGAAATACGTTTCTGATGCTGGAACTCTGCTTAAGCGTATTTCAATAATAACAACATAAGTGAAATTTAAGCCGGTCTAGCCGCCGTTAAACCAGTCGTCCAGTCGTGATGGGCATTGGTGAGCTCAGCCCTTACAAACTTAAATATGAAAAACTATAAATCAGTACAGATTTTATCAAATTTTCGGGATGTCAATTCCCCTTGCACCAATTAAAATCCCCTGCTGAAGACTTTCTGGCGACGGTTCTAGTTTTTGAACTTAACATCTATTCACGCGATACTTTAGTTGCGTTCGATTCTTACCAGTCTGAAAAAGTAAGAAATGCGCGAATCGTGAACCTAACAGTTACAAACATTTGAGTGCGTTTTACTTGACATGTTTTGCTCGTGTGTGTGAGATTTTTACAGCTGTGGCAAGCGAGTCGCAACGTGGTCCTCACGTTGTGCTTTAAAGTCTTAAGCCGCCACACATACTACATAGGTGCGGTGCAGTGTGTTTGTTTTTTTTTAACACAGATAAGAAAAAACAGATGTGATTCTTCTAAAAAACGTAGGCCATGTGTTTTGTCAAATATTCTAATTGTGGTGATTTCGGTTGGTTTGCCTGTAGCAGTTAAAAATCCTGTTCTCGCCAGCTATGTAGGATTTCAACAAATCCGTGCAACTGAAATTTTTTGCGTCAAGACAGCAACAAGCGCAGTATTCGTGGGCACTCCAGTAATGATTTATAATTTTTTACTGACCGTGCTTTCAGAGCGTCATTTTCGGATTTTCGCAAATTGATTGACGCTTTCCATTTTTTCCTCGCTACAATGGGAGGGGGACCTCACAAGTGGATTAGCCTAGGGCCTCAGATCTGTTAAATCCGGCCCTGCCTGCTATCTGTGTAGAAGTACAGGTCAAGATTTTTCAGAGGATTCATAATTATATGACATTCAGGGTGTTTGCTAACAGTAAAACCATTCGATACACGTTAGTTTTAAAAAAGCGTAGAACTAAGTATTGTCGAAAATTGACGTAGATCGTCATCTTGTTTTGAAATCTTTGAATGTAAAAAAACAATTGTATTAGACCTACGAATATTGGAGAGGAATTATTCGTCTTGAAACACCAGTTTCATACCCTCTCTAAATTGTTGTACAGTGTATTAGTGAAACAGTACCCATAGATTTGATTATTGGAGCCTTCAACTGAGCATCTGCTAAATATTTCTGGAATAATTGGGGTAAGTAACCATTAGCCATTGTTTTAAAAACAACTGAACCGCAACATAAAAATATGGCTCTACTGCTTTTTTCCAGAATTGTAGTCTCTTTTCAAAGTTTAGAGGAGCATCATCACTTGGGAACTTTAATAGTGTTTGTAGAAACGGCAGTCATGAGGCGAAAGAATAAAAAAGTCATTCATTTTAACACCCTTAGTTGTATAAAAACTTGCAAGTTCTTCGAGGTACCAATCAAAACTAATCAAGCCATTCAAGACGGCTATAAAATTGCGGTTGGCATCCAAGATACCCTATCCAAAGAATTTGAGGGCAGAATTTATACTTTGACCGCTGATTTCATAAACTCTACCTTATTCGGTTGCTTCTGTGGGATGTCTCTTTTACAATCAAAATATTGACAGATATTTCGTGTCGGCAAACGCAAAGGTTTGTTAAAATAAACCTAATCACAAATATAAACCAGCAAGCTCAACAGTTATACGTTGAGCTCAACAACCCTGAAAAGACAAGCGTTGTTTCTTCAGGTGTATCTAACTACCTGAGTTTTGAAATAATTGATTGTAAATGTTTATATTCACAGAATGAAAAGTTGAATTTCAGTCCTACATGGAAATCGACGTTAGCCTCAATTGTTGATAATGAACAGTAAAACCAGACTTTTTGCTTTCAAAACTAGTAAATAGGCGTTTACCATGATTTACGTACTTTTCTTATGTGAAAATTGTGATCGGGGTGTATTTCACAGGTATCAGTAACATTGGGTGCAAAAGTTCATATATTGACTTACACTCTAATACAGGCTTACACCTAGTAACAATCATTTCCATTGGTTTCCCTTTTCTGCACAACTTGGGATAGATTTCCAAGTTAAAATATGGACAAGTTGTTGACCCCAGAAAATTTCTCGTGACAAGTTTGATAGTCATCTTATGATTCCAAAAATCTCTTGGACTTACAATTATGATAAAGGCGATGTTCATGAAGAGAACCATTTTTCATGTACAGACTATTGTTTTTCAAGCTTTTCATAGTCTAAGATGGGCTTCAGATATTTTCTTTAAATATGGAAAATTGTATGAAACTAAAACCAACTACATCTAATAGCACTGAGGTCTTGATGTTTCGTAACAGTGAGTTGTGGGATTTTGTTCATCGTTATGAAACTTTAAGTTGTGAGAATAGCTGAACCCAGGTGGATATTCTGTGATCTTAGTTTAAAACTTGAACTTGCGGAAACTGATAGCCGCTAGTTGTTCGCGGGTAACGACCATTTAGATAATTCTTCTCTTGATTACTCACCGCATTTGATGTCAGATTTTTAACCTCGCATCTGAACAACATACTTATTGCATAAGCCCTAGATCATGCTTAAGCAGCTATATGGCTTAGCATTTTTCCTATATTGTTTGCTGATATTTCATACCATATCATTCAGCATTGAGATTAACACATATTGTAACTACATGTTGTTTAAGGTTTATATTCCTGATGTATTCTTCAAGCCAATAGAATAATTTCTCTTTAGATCAGTAGGTTGTGTTTCGAATCTTTCAATTTTGTTTTATGACTTCTGTCATTTTGCTTATTTCAGCACAGTGGGAGTGAAAAATGTATTCACATTTCACTTCAGGTAAACAAACTACCATATACAGTTAATGGGATAGATTAATTAAATTAGTATTGTAACCTAGTTTGAGAAGAAAGTGGAGGCGAACTAGTTTTATTCATTTGTGGATACCTCCATGTCGTACAAGAATAAATAGGTAGGGTAAGTCAAGCTAGTTATTATATCAAACACTGCAAGCTAGGAAAATATTTCATCTAGAGGAGAAAAGTGTTGAGAGTGGTAAAATGAAAGGTGCTTTTGATAAAGCATGCAGATTTAAAAATTATCGGTACATATCGTGGATTCACTATTCATTTTAACATATTGTTTCAATTTATTGAATGAATCATTTTCCCAAAAATCGGATAAAAGCACCTGATACTTAGGTAATTGCTCATATTTAATAATAGTTTACAGGAACATTGTATTTCTGTGGGGTCTATCTTAAGATTGCATATTATCCTTTTATAAACTTTAGCGTTTTCAATAAAAACAGTAGAGTGAGAGCACATTTCCACAAAAATTTAAATGGGGTTGGTTATTAAAGAGATCGATTTACCAAATTAATCCATTCACCTTCAAGAATAAATAGGTAGGGTGAGTCAAGTCTGGTTTTACTGTTCATGATCAACAATTGAGGCTAACGTCGATTTCCATGTAGGACTGAAATTCAACTTTTCATTCTGTGAATATAATATATATTTCTGTGTATGCAGATTCCGAAATTGACTTTACAAAAATTTTCTTGATAAACAACTGCTGCAATAGAGAACAGCAGTAAAATCAGATTGGAGATCATTCAGGTGTAGTATCTGTCTCAAGTCACATAGGTGCATATTGTGTATGTGATAGCAAAAACTTGGGGGAAAACTGTTATTTTGAGGACATTTTCATAGTATTACCCAAAGAGAAAAATTTAGAACAATTGAAATTTATGGAATTACTTAACGAATTCCTTAGCCTTATTTTATCCAGTTGCATTTGAGGTGCTTGTGTTTATGCTTATGGTGAAGGTACTTTTGGACTATATATAGATTGGATTTTAATGAAAAAGAGCTCAAGCTCTTCTGTCTTTTGGAATTTCCATCTGTTATGATGAAGCAACAAGAGTGTCTTACTTGTAACTATAGGATACTTAGATCTATACATATAGACAGTGTACAACAAACCATTCTACTTGTAACTATAGCTGGTTTGGCCCTTACCATCCATCCCCTTCAGGTCCTGACCAGATTCTGGGGGCAAGTATTTCACTTGGCGGTCATGGTTGATACTTTGTGTGGATAGATGCTAGGAAACTATTTCCAATAGTCAGACGAAAAAAATGATTTTGGCTTCTAATTCATTATTGCAGAATAAGAAAAGAATAACTGTGAAATATTAGCGGAAAATTTTGAATTTGTATGGTTGTAGAAATGCTTAAAGTAGAAATTATCATAGTAAACAGGTGAGGATGGTGATGGGTAGTAGAGACGAGAAGTAAATATCCTTTGATCTGCCGAATACAACACTTACGACTATGTGGCTGTAAAAGATTAATGCTTAAAGCCGTTTCTATGCAAATAGAAATGTGTTTTAAATTGCCGATTCTATTACCTATGTGCCGAAAGATAAGGAAATTGTAGGCGTTTCGGACTTCTTGCAATTTCGCCTAAGGCAACGTGCGTGTCCGAGCGGATGCTAAGAAATTGTGTTCTTGCTTCTCGGTTTTGCTGTCCTCTCTATCTTCATTTGTACCTACAAGTATTATTTGTATTACATATTTAAAGAAGCCACAACTGGATAATTTTAAGGACGAAAGAATAACTAGAAAATAAAAAGCTCCAAAGATGAAGCTTCAGAAAGTATTTTTGTGAGGGGGTCAAAAGATGAGACAGATATTGATTCCACAATAAATGACTATCGACTTTTGAAGAGTTATAACTACAAATTTGATCTAGTAGTTTTGTATAAATTCAGAGAGAATATGACTGGAGGGTGGATGAAAGCTTGTTAATTTGACTAACAAAAGAAACTAATGTGACCAGAAAAGTGACCTCAGATAGAGATTGGTTACCTGAGGTATTGGGTTACATGATGTATGCCTTGCACTTTAAAGTAAGCAGTAAGCATAGTCAAGAGAACTCTAACTTTTATGAAAATTTAAGAGGATGTTTTTCCAACCTGCAAATGGTTGTGCGGAATTGGCGAACTCGTCACTCGCCATTTCCGCATGATCAGGTATGGAGATGTCTTTGGTGACGCTTAGAAATATTCTTGCTAAAAGATTGGAGAGGCGTCCCCAATATTGATTTACCTTTGTAAAACAGTAGTGTTGATTTTAGTATTGGGACCTCTTATAACATTTTATATCTCTCACACTAAGCAGAAATATTATTTCTCATGAACTTTATCTGTGACAATTACAAGTAAACCATAAGCTTTTCAGCTCACTCACTTTGTTTAGAGAACAATGACGTATTATTCATTGTGTTAAAGGAATGTATAAATGGATTTCAATCTAATTATTTTGAATTCCGAAACTTTTTCTTACATATTTGTGTTTATCGTTGCAGGACAATAGGCATAATGAGCATTGTAATCGAATTAAAGAAAATGCCCTTAGATTATTCGACAACTGCTGAATCTGTTAAAAGTCGTGATAATCCTGGATGTTGTATCCATGATCATTCTACTATTCCCAGTGGCAATCATATCATGAATCGAAAATTAGATACGGAGAGAACAACTGCGGAAAAACCAGTACGTTCAAAACAGAAGGAAATACCTGAAAAATCGTCTTTACAAGTGACTTCGGAGAACCAACACAATCAAGGACTTACTATATATATATTTACCCCGAGAGAAGGTTAGATGTAGGGTTACTAGTGCTGGTAATTTATTGCATGATAGTTATGCACCCCAATCTTGATTAATTCACACGTCGCGGTGTGCATTCTATCTTCGATTGAGGAAATCGGTGTATTTGGGCAAGGTCATATCCTTTTCCGACACAAATTTAATATCCGAGCTAAAAACATAAATCGAAAAGCTATTGTTAGAGATACTAAATTGCATGTACCTATTCCATATGATTTTCAAGGCACAATTAAAGCAGATCAATACCTTGTAACTTTAAAAATCATCCCCAACAAACCTTCATTTGTAAAATTATATAATGTTATTAATTCCAACGGTAGGCCTTTAAAAACTTTTAGAACCTATACTAGTAAAGTAAATAAAATACAAAAGTAAATTGATAGTATTGAATCTTTGATACATTACCCCGTGAAATTATTTTGTACATAGTAATTCCATTCTAACGTTACTAGTTTTAAATATATTTTTCATTCATTCTTTTCTTGATAATAGTTTTTAGTTCATTGTTAAAGTTTACTGATTGTGAAATTGTAAATTTCTAAAACATTTTGAGAACGGGTAATTACATAAACAGGAAATTATTAAAAGTGTTTTTTATGACCTTGTTGTCCGTTTCATTGAAAAACGGTATAATACACTTGAAAAACACCTTTGTATAACTTTAGATTTGATGGAAACTTTATAATTATCCTTGTGTTAATGTTTTTCATCAAGTACAGAAATTCCTTGTTAAGTTTAGTCACGTTTTCATACTAAAGTTTTCGAAAACACTAGTTTTATTTTAACAAAAATTGAAGAAAACAGATCTTAATTTGGGAAAAATGTCTGAGAAAATTTTGAAAGTGTTAAAAATATTAAGGGTGATTACTCAGACTGGTCCATGATTTGTAGCAACAAGTAGTATCCTAGTACATCATTTCTAATGATGATTTTTTGCAATTATCTACAAAAATATGGGTTTTAAGCAAGTGAGGTTACTCGAACCCTATTACAGTTCTGAGTTTATTGAAATTATAAACCACATGCGGGTTTAATCCTCTTAAAATCGTGACCTTGGAGATGGTCCAAAAACATCTCTTGCAAATTGATGATGTTTCGAAAGTTAAATTAATTCTGCTCATTTTTAAGATTTGCAACCAGATTTCCAAACTCAAGATTGCGATGGCTCTGTTTCAACATTATTTTGAGACCCTAAGTTTGACATTAAACTTCCTGGTATCCATACTCCATGTATCCAAATATTTAACGTTAATGAAAGCAATAAAAATATGTTCGATTGAGCATGATAAAGTACCATGTATTTGAAGCAAAAAGCTTGTCACGAGTACTTGGAATAATTGTTTAAACAATAAATTAAACAGAGTGTTCATTTCAAAATTCTTGTAAATCTTAGAGAGAGTAACGGGGACACATTGTATAATAGTTTCCTCTTGTAAATTCACAATTAAAAGGATATATCCCGGTTGTTTCTTTAGAATACTCTACTTTTGGAGACCTTGGCATTGTTATCTTTTTATAATCACATCTTCACCAAGATGCCTAACATGGTGTAATCAAGACTTTCAGTGACCATCATCAGGGTAGTCTAACATCTCCAGGATTGTGGATCATGTTAAACGATAACCCTCGATATGAAAATTGATCTTTTTATGTAATATTGAGACTGCCTGATTCACTGAAATTTTGGGAGAAAACGAAATAGAGGTTAGAAAGAGTACTGCCAGTCGTAATAGTCAATTACTCCAACCGATAATGGTGATCTTTTGGGTTACCATCCATATAAACAAACTATCAGCGTTACTAAACTTCATAGTGACCATACTCAAGGTATCCTGACCAGAGCCGGAGAAAGGGCCCCTCGCCCCCTCCGGCCGGGGGGGATCCAGGCAAAAGGGGGCCCAGCTAGAGCTTTTAGCTAGGGTGGAAAACGTAGCTGAAAGAGGCCCACTAATCACCCCTGGGGGCCCCTCGCCAACATGCAGAAAAAGTTTAGAAATAAAAGTGTATCCGGATGTTGATTTCTATACACTAAAACCAGAAATCACCGGAAAATAAAAGTACAAAAACTTTCGAAAAACGCAAAAAACAACAACTTACAGAAAACCAAAAAAGTACTGAATATCGAAATATAAGCAAACGGGGGCTCAGTTTTTGCATTTGTCTTGTCAGGAGGGAGGTTCGCACACTTGTACCCCCGTCAGCCACGCCACTGTTGCAGACCTGTGTTGTATCCTTTCACTGCACAAGAATAGAATAACCCGTACGCAATCATATAAATCGCATTTCTAGCCCGCGCCTGTAATATCCAGTGTATCTTGCATCAGAGTTGTCCAATGAAAACTCTGAAACTTTACACCAATGAGAAATTCAGTTGTTTAACGAATAACACTGTTCCCAGTGGGCAGGCGCGTAACCAGGGGAGGCAATGGGTCAATCCCCACCCCAAATTGCGGAAGTAGCACTATCAATTTTCAGGTTGATCAAGCTTCTGATGTGTAAGCCAAATAAATGCGTCAGTGCAAACCAACGAAACTGCTTAAAAAAACTATTCTACTTCTACTCATAGTCGAACCTGATCTAAGCAGAATGGTTTACCAATTCCCCGTGATCAAACATTATGTATAGCGTAAATGCTGGAGAATTCATGCCATGGCTGACCATTAAGTTGCGTGTAGAAGTTTGTGATAATGAAATACATACTTGCGTATACGCGCTTGTTATCACTAACCGAACGTAAAGCAAGGAGTAACGCTTTTCGCAGCTGTTCCTGGCGCACAGCTTGCTGTATCACACCTAATGGTGATGTAGACGTTATTTGAAAATCATCGCAAAAATGCCTCTCTTATAACTCTGGCATGCTTGAAATACTGTATATTTTGCCCTTGACTGCAGCATCAGCCGCAACTTTAAATGAACATCGTAGATTTATATTTTGTATACGGTTTTGCAAAAAATGCACGAATATGGCGACGATAACGTTTTGTATGCCTTGAAGCTCAAGCCACGGCTAAGAAGCAATTGAGTTTCAAAGTCTTTTTCATTATGCAATCAGGTCATAGACACTGTGTAGCAACAATAGCATTTATTCTAGATCAGGGCTTCTCAATTCATTTTCGTCCGTTGACCACCATGCCTTTTCAGATAACTCTGTGAACGCCAGTAGATAACCAAAAAATTAATCAAACACAAAAATTACTTTACACATTGCATTTAAGTTGATGCAACTGGCAAAAGTCGTCTGATTGCATAAATCATGCGGACCCCTTCAATAGGTGACCCCCAGTTGAGAAGCCCTGTTCTAGATATTTAGTTGTCATGGCATGTAGACCTACTGTGACGATTCAGTCACAAATATATGGAGCCGGTTTCATCAATGATCTCCCTTCACCTTGCCGGCAAGTAAAAAAAACAGTAAAAACAGTTTTGTTCAAGTAATCAGAATCGGACCTGTACGTAGTCTCAAAGCGTTTCAACATTCACCTGATGTTAATTGCCACCCAATCCTACAATAAATGTGAAACCAGCATTCAGCTGCAACGCGAAGAGTCAGCAGAAAAATCTAACGAAAGTAGAAGGATGCTTTTCCTTTTGTAAGTGATGAGGCCATTGACACTGCCATTTACTTACAGATAGCTTGCAATTTGTTTTCTTGATAAAGCGCATGTGACCAAAATGAAACTAAATTGAATTTTTCCCAGTCAATTGAATTTTGTTATTTAAATACTAATGAATCGAAAGAAAGACTTCAAGTGCTTAGTTCCCAAACTTTTTTGAGTACGACCAAAATCTGAGCTTGGTGAACACCTCGTGACCCAAGCCTCAAAAATTACTCATTGTGTGGATGATTTTTTGGCAGCAAGTTGCTAAGTTTGTTTTTAATGTCAGCAATCTATACTCTTTTTTCAAGTACCTACGCTGCAGAAAGACAAGCAGCAGTAATCAAGGACGCCGGAACAGGGGTGCATGGCGGGGGTGCTACCCCCTGACATATGAAAGGGGGGCACTGGTACCTTTACATAACACCATCATATTTAATTTCAGAAACGCCGGAGAGCGGTGAAATGACGGATTATTGCCCCCTGCTCTTTAGAAAAAAGGGCAACAGGGGCGGAGGTGCCTTTTCATAACAGAATAATCGGTAATTTTATGGTTTATCAAGATCGACTTGAAACAAATTTATTGCAGCTATTCGTGCACCCATACAATTCAGAATGGTTTTCTACAATTTCTGCTATTATTTTTGAGGTCAACGTTCTTGCTATGCAAAAACAAGCATAATTGGTTACGATTTGTTGTTTTCTTACAAGATTCCATTGCCCTGAACACTTTTACTGCCCCCCCCCCCCTGGCCCACCGCTGTTCCGGCATCCCTGGTGGTAACGATGAAAATCTGCAACTTCGGTTTGGATTGCCTCTGCACGACCCATTTTTCACCCTTTTCCACCCTTCTTTGGATTTTGATTCATGCTTTGGAAACTACAGGGCTAGATCAACTAACCAACCATTGTGTAAAGCTGCGGCGAGAAGTAGGCCTATTTCTTAACTTCTTTCAGAGCCGTGGTAATAATCGATTGTGGCTTCGTTATCGCAAATACACAACCGATTTCACACTTTGCGTAGCCGTAGACTAAGTGGGCCAAACATATGCAGGTTTGTTTAAGGGCATGTATAACTTTCCCCATGTAAAAATTGTCTATAATATTTGTGAATTCTATTGTTAACTCTCAGAAGCTAGATAGATAAATACCTAATCGTTAATGTGAAACAGGCTTAGTGCAAGTAGCGTACTAAAACGCTACCGCAATGGCATTTCATAGGTTTTTAACATTTTTAAAACTCGTTGAGAGACTCCAGCGTTTACATTAGCAGTTGCATGCATCAACGAGTCGCTCAAGAATTAGACAAGATCCACGTCTTAGTCTGCATGCGCGCAAGCTTTGTAGACCTACTTCGAGAGTCGGTGTCTTAGTGCAAATTCTCTACTCTGCTTCAATTGAATGTGTGTTGTTGTACATCAGAAGAGTGTAAATATAAAAAGCGCAATCACAATGACGGCCACGATGACTCCTTGCTCAACTGCAATATTGGCGGAAAAAAGCATATATACTGCAGATTTTGCACTTATAGCATCGAGGTTGTCACAAACGCTTTTGCAAGAAAGTTTTACGAGGAAATGGTGGCTTTCATTCAAAGTAGAAATTTGGAATTTACTAAAAACAAACTTTTAAAACTTGTTAACTTCAATAAAAGCAGACTTTCTACTTGTCGGCTTAAATCGGAACATAATTCTTCAGGGAGATAAGTGCCAAAACAAGGCACATTTTATGGACGATGCTTTTTTAAAAACAAGGGGCATTATATATTCAAATGTTGAGAGTTGGTTCTTGTTTGCCCCCCCCCCATCAAAATTTCTGGCTACGCGCCTGCCAGTGGGGACATCGGCCCAATTATAGGCTGTTCAGCACTTTTTATTGGGCAACGCAACACTTGTTGTTGTGGGCCGTATTTGCTACGCCGGTTACGTGGGATCAAGCATAGGCTACTGTATCAACTATATAGAACATTTATTATTTATTTGATGTTAACACGCCAGTGATATTGGCATTATAGTATTTATTACATTAACATATTATTGCTATGTTACAGATAACTGAATAAAACTAAGTTTGAAATTGGGCTTTCAAAAAAAACACGGGCGTTTAATTACGACTGAAAGGGCATGGGCGTCCCCAATAATGGGGCAAAATGGTCATTCGGTCGCTCTTTTCGAAATTGGGATTAAGAAGCAAAAATTTCCAGCAAACCTGAAGTCAGAAGTTTAATTCCGGTTAAAGCTAAACTGATTCTTTAATTTTTGCATTGACAGTTTATTTGCCGGTATGACACCCACAGAGCACAAAAACCAGGTTCACTGTCCTGGTGTTGTGCAGCGATGAGTTTGCAGTTCACTCATGTCCCCTGCTTTGTCTATGTCAGGGGTCTCCAAACTTTTTTGTTCGAGGGCCGCATAAGCTGTTACTCAACAGTCCGAGGGCCGGACATCTTACAAAATGTGATTGTTTCAGGAAATGTTTCTGCCAAATCAACAAATTTTCCTTTGTTATA
>Ga0210059_1013395_pt1 | contig 12272 bp, 11 predicted proteins | sample Ectturendosymbi2_FD_188042 | JGI IMG/M metagenome (GOLD analysis project Ga0210059, IMG submission 188042) | Ecteinascidia turbinata endosymbiont from Florida, USA - Sample 2 (SPAdes) (version 2) | ecosystem: Host-associated > Tunicates > Ascidians > Unclassified | place: Key West, Florida...
CCCGTTAACTGAGTGATGGGAGGAACACCAGTCTTGCGACTGTGTGACGCGATGATTATTATACGTGCTGTGGGGTTTGTTCTTCTGATGTCTGACTTTTTGTTTTACTATCTAATAGCATTGAGAGTGGCTAGAAGCAAGTGTGTATTGCTGTTTTTGCGACAAAATAATGGTTCACATAGTCAATAGATCATACAGCGTTGTGTAGAATATAGGCTAATGCGGAAGCTATAGCATAATTTAAAGCAAATTTCTACACAAGCAATGAACATTTACTGGTTCCTTTGTCACAAGGGATTGATGAAAGACCATGAGGTCATCTAGCTAGTGTACCAACCCTGCAATACAACTTTCAGTACTACAGTATCATAAGTAGTCAGTGAAAAGAAAAGGTGATAAAAGCGAAGACACATGATATTTACAGATGAGTGCATGCCTATGTACACATAGGTTTCATGATGAGATATTTAATTTCACAGGTGTGGAGAGAACAAACACTGAAATTAATGTACATTTGTTTTTACAATGCAAATGGTATGATTAAAAAAAACATCAAGGTGGAAAAATATCAAATGACAGACAGGTGAAGAAGATTAACCCCCATTATAAAGGGAAGCTTTACAGTGTCTGTAAGTATAAAATATATAGCAAAACACATGAAGATGTACACATGATAAGTATATATACATGATTAGTAAAAAATATATAGCAAAACACATGATCATGATGAAAAAAATCACGTCATACAAATCACAAAGAATGGACAAAACAAGATGAGTTCAACAAATTCCATTCGTTAATTTGCACAAAGCCCAGAGAGTAGGTAATTTTTGTACAGATGTTTGAAATAAAGTGAGATCGAAACTTGATATGGTCAGGTATTTCTGACCATATCTTGGGTCCAATGAATTTGAGGGAGCATTGCCCTTGGGAAGAGTTTACTCTGGGTAAGAAGAAAATGAGAAATTTTTTGAACATGCAAGTCTGGTGGGTATTTATGAACTGTCTGAATAGATTTGAAATATTGGTTAAAATGTGATGGAAGTTGATTGTCTTCATAAGAGTGCATAAACTTACCAGCAGGCATTTTAAATACATTGTTGATTGTTAGAATGTTATTTTGTATGTACACTTCATCCGCAGTGGCGTTGTTGGATGTTTTCAGAAATTTCACAGCTTTGTTTTGTAGATTCACAAGAGGTTTAATAGTAGTTTTTGAAGCCCTGTCCCAGTTCAAGATAGCACAATGTAGATAAGGGTGTATCAATGCATTATACACAGCTTTTAATACAGATTGGGTGGTATAATGTCTTAATTTGGATAGTATGAAAAGCGTTTCTTGTCGGCTTTTGTCGTGATAACCATTGGTAACACTTTAGTTTTCTGGCGTGATTTCTCACCAAAATGAGCAGGCTGCCAAGGGGTTATGGACGTTATTTTGCCATGCTTGCTTATCTAATAAAATTGTATAAAACATAATGTTTAAGTCTCGGAGCTTGCGTATAACAGGGGCCACTTTGCCTTTTTCCCTGACTACATTTGTTTGGAGAATTCATCCATTTAGACAAAGTTTCTGCCTTTCACTTATCTTACGAAACGTGATATTTGATGCAAATTGTTTGTGCGTGTAAGTTGAAGGGAATAATAAAAACAGTTGTTCCCAGACGTGTACGCTTGATTAAAAGTTAAACTATCGTTACCCACTCCCAGCCATTGATACCCTGTTGTGATGCTAATGGTATTGTACGAACTCAAAGCCAACGTTTAGCTATTTCTTTTAACGCGTGCGTCGCCAATGTAATTGTACACCGAGACAGGCGTAGCCAGAGGGGCCCCCAGGGGGTCGTTCCCCTCTAAATATTTAGCATATTTTGTCATTTTGTGCTTTGAGAGGCGGTGTCCCAAACAAAATACTGTCGCTGGCCTAAAACCAAAATTTTGACCCCTCAAATTTTGGGCTGGCTACGCCACTGCACCGAGATCACAATAGTAAACTAGGGAGGAAACAATGGATACAAGTGGAAACGGTTACGAATGTATTTTTTTGTGTTGCAGTGAGCTGCTGTCCTCCAACCGTGAGATAAAGGATGAAATCAACAAGCTGAAGCGAACTGCAGAAGACCTGAGCCAAGAAGCAGAGAAAAGCAAAGCGTTACAGAGGCATACAGGAGAACAGCAGGTACGATATGTGCCAGTTGCAGCCATGCTTAACTATAAAGTTGTTTTTGCAGCTGCATCGGTGGTGTGCGCTGCCAGCAATGCAGCCTTTCGGGAAGAAAAGATCGTTGAAAGAACGTAAACTTTATTACATGAAAAAGAAGTTGTAAACTTCTTAAACATAAACTTAATAACATGAAAAAGAAGTTGTTACGTAAACTTCTGGGAACGTAAAGTTCTTTCGTAAACTTTTGGGGAATTCCTGCTTTTGTCTGAGTTTTTTGCGGAAAAACAACGGGTTCATCCGCAGCATGGTAAAAGGGAACAACTCGCTTTGATACAAATCACTTTAAAGTTAAAACGATCATCGATTTTTTAATTTCTAGAACAAATTACAGTACTATATAATTCAACTTGCTGCACTGCGTCGTGGATGCTGATCATTCCTAGATGATAGTACCATCCAGGGCCGCAACTAGCTGATATTTTCTGGGGGGAGGGGCAAAATGGTTGTAACTTGTTTATGCACTATTTTCGGGGTGCAAAACGGCTGTAACTTTTTGTTGTACCTAACAGCTAAACATGATTTCGAAAATTTCGGGGGGTAATGCCCGGTTGCCCATCCCCTGTTTGCGGGCCTGGTACCATCTGTCGTCTCCGGTGTGTGCGCAAAAAAATCAATCAAGTTGCAGCAGTCTTTGGAAATCTTGTTGTTTCATGTCGTGCAGTACGTTTAGACTTAAATCGGTGCTGACGAGACGCCTCGCAGAGATTTACTTGAAAGTGAGCGAGATATGAAAATTTTGGGTGCTGTCGCACTCTGTTATGTTTGCAACGGAAGGAAGCCAGACGTCCTCTCAATTCGCGTAAAGCCTCCCAACCAATTTTTGTAATTCTGATCGCCCCAGCGCAGCACCCCAGTTCACGTTGCTATGACATCCACGTCCTAAACAGTGTTTTTCTTTTTCTCGCAGAACCTAATCATGCAGCTGCGCAACCGACTGGCCGAATCCGAAAAAGAACAGGATGTGACGTTGCAAGAGAAAAACGCCGCCCTCGACGATTTGCACCGGCGGTTGAAGCAAAACGTCGATTGCATCCAGCAACTGAATCAGCAAGTGTGTAAATGTTCTCTTCGAACGGATCAAGCGATATTTGTTTTCAATTGTCTTTTGCGATTGCCGTCTCTACGCAGTGGAAATAAAGCGAACTGCAAGACCTTTTAATCTTTGGAGCGAGAAAATTATATTAGAGCTTGTTTGTAAAAGTGGGTCTGCATAGGCCATGTGCTTGGCCCTTCTGTGTACACATATTGGTGTGGGCGGTAAATCGACTGAACTATACTTTACTGCCAAGATGGTAAATCGGCCTACAATTTTGCGTAAGTCTTGAGTTTTGAAAAAAGGTCAAACTCACACGCTTCACGCGTACTGTGAGGGCGGCCCCGGACCTGTTTTGCGCCCTCTCATCTTGCGGCCCTGCTTCGGGCCCAACAAAGACGTTTGGCGATTTTTTCCGGAAAGCTCAACGGATCGTGCATTTGACCTTCCGCACATCTGCATCTTTATCACAACCACTCCATTTGCACCCCCACCACCTCGTTTCGCCCGATTCGATTTCGCCCGACACCACCCTCGTTTCGCCCGATTCGATTGCTCCAGCACGTAATGCGTGGCCTTCGCCGCGGGCCAGTGCGTGGTTCTGAGCTGCACGGTTTCGTTGCAGCTGAACAACTTGAGTAAAGAGAACTCGAGACAACGCGCTTTGGTCGAACAGGAAATCTCAAACCGGCGGAACCTCGAGCTACAGTTGGAGGCCAAGGAACAATCCTTGATGGGCCTCCGGGCCCAGCTCGAGGTAAGTCTTCCTTGTTCTGTGCATTTTTTTCACAGGGCGTCATTTGGGGGAACTCAAGAAAAAGAAGACGGTCCGTTCTGACATTTTTTAGGTCAGTTTATTTTAGTGAAATGGTGAGGATAGTTTTGTTTGATGCTGTCAGCTCCATCCTTTAGGCTTACGTTGGTACTATTCGTTGATAAGTACTTTCCTGAGGTCCCATACGTGCGCATGCCTGGCATGAATTTTCTTGGCTTTGTTCTGTAGTGGCTGAAGCGATTTTGTGTGAAAAAATACGTTTGAACACCCTCTTGGCGAATCCAACTACATTTTTCCGCACAGATTTTAATGACATGCTTTCTCACCAGGATTTGCAAACCAGGTTTCATGTAGAAATGAATGTTTCGTTTTCAACCCACAGTCAAGGTGCGCTCAAAACAAATTAAACAATTCGATCATTATTTTTAGGCCAGAACCCTTTCCTCCCCCGGACGTGACGCCTCGCACGACAGACACCACCGATCGTCGTTGCGTGACAAGGTAAGACCACGTCGCGATGCACGCAAAGTTTGGTTGAACGGCAATCGCGCATGCTAGAGCGATTTGTTAGATCCACAGCTCGACGTTTGTTGCATCTTCGTCCATAGCGGTGGGCTTTAGCTGAGAACACTGCACTGTGGCGAACGACACGAAATTGTAAATCGGCGTCTAATTATAATTTGCGGTTAATTTGCGAAAGCGCATTGCGATTCATTAGATCTGCAGCGATAATTGTTTCTGATCTGCCTCAGCGCGACGTGCTTGCAAAATCACCTGCCGTCTTGTCTGATTTCTAGCTGCGCAATGTTGTTTTTCAAACACTTACACCTTCTGGCTGGTGACTCTTCACAAAACGACGACAGTGTGTTGTGAAGTGGTCGCTGCCGATAGTTTCGCGGTTAGAGAAAAACTTCCACCACTGTTTGAACCGTAGCATTTTTCAAATATGATTGAGAAGCTATCACCGGGCCCTGGTACTTTAGGCAACCGAAGCAGCATTGGCCGATGCTAGGAGCTCAGGAATAAACAATCCTGATAAGCTGGACAAGAACTACTGGGTGCAACGAGTAGGAGAGGTAACACGACATGTTTTGTGCATTGAAACTTGTGGTCTTCGGCAGTTTTTTGATTAAAAGTATTGCGCTTTTGTCAAGGCGTCTGTTGAATCACTCGTGATAGAAAAATCACGTTTTAGTTCATGCTATTGTTGCTGCATGAAGGACCTGATTGAAACACTGGAAGTATATTTTTGCTAAAAGCGTTGGTGTTTGTTCGATTCGATAGTGATTTGCAATATTATTAAGTGAAGCTTAGTTTATAGACTTGCATGCATATCGCTTTTATTGTAAAGCGCACTGCTTGTGTAGAAACTCTGCGGCGAAAAATTGTCTGAAGCCGTTGCATAGCAACCAATCATGGCGGATTGCTATTTTTTTCTCCACCAATAAAAGATCAATGCGATGCAAAATATCCGCGCAGATTGGAATTGTTTTCAAACCTATCGCTCGGTAAAAACTACACACAACTCGAAAGCGGCTTAAAGTGAAACGACGCAACGTGCCTTATACCAAATATCAGTTTTCGCCACGCACCTGCACGCTGCCTGCGCTTGTACCCCTCCCCACCCAGCATGACTGCTCGTGTTTCTTCAGCTGTCTTTGCACCTGCAGCAGAGTAGCGAGTACTGGTCGAACAAGGTGCGCGATCTCTCCGCGCAACTCGACGACTCCCGCTTGGAATGCTCTTTCAAAGCGTGATCGGTTGCGATGGAAACCGTGCGGGAGCGATTTTCAAATCCTCGTTGCTGGTCGGGGCCGCACCTCCCCGATTGCTGTGGTGACTAATTATTTCAAATCCGAAAAATGAAATCTTTGTTTTTTCTCGAACACAGTCTGAAGCTACCGATTCACCTGTTTGTGTCTTTACGAAAACGTCGCGTTATTATGAGCTTCCCTCCGTCGTGTCACTGTGATCTCGCAAGGCCCCTAAGGTTAGGGGGGCGGGGACAATTTCAGTAATATTTGGCAGTCAAGTCCCATTACTGGTTCACTACTGTGAGAGAGATGAAGTATGCCTCACAACACTGCTGTGACAAAACAATGGACGACAAAATGGCATTTTATTGCGAATGCTTTTTTCCGAATATTATATCGTGATGAATAAAGTTACTTTCTTAGGTTTTAGTGGAGGCGATCGACCCAATCGCTCCCCTTGTGGTCTCTGGTAAACTTGGTTATGGAATTGACCTAAAAAATATCTTGCGGATATAAACTGTGTGCTTTTCATTATAAGGTTGTTTTAGCACTTCCGCTTTTGGTGTACTAAACTGTGTGCCTTCGTCAAATTATGACGTCACACCGGAGCGGTCTCCAGACTTCGTCAGTTGTGTTTTCGCAGTTTGCACCTTACGTTGGTTCAGGGGCTGTTGTGACGATTTCGAATTCTTTTTTGCAGCGTGCTCGACCTTGAAAAACCACTGTGTGATTTGACGTCAGCCTCCCCTTTACCATGGCAACGTTCCACCTTCTTTTATTTTGTGGATTTTCAGAGTTTTACTTTTACCGCGATTTGCGCTGCTGTTTTTCATCCGCCTGCGTCAACACGGTACATTGCAAATTGCACCACGTCTTCGTTCACACACACTTCTCGTTTAGTCTATGCCTTCACTGTTTACGAACGATGTTTTTCAGAATAAAATCATGGCGCGTTTATTCTGTTTCCACTTTTCAACTTTTATAGCGAAGACAGAAAATCTTGCAGGCTGCTATTCAAAGACGAATTGCTTTCGTTCTTCAGAATGTTGGATAAACGCGATGTCGACAGCTTCTTTTTCCGCTGCGACTTTGAAGAGGGGGGCTCTTTCCCGTCACTTTTGGGAGTCGAGGTGTATGGCATTGTGTTCGTCGCACGACCTCGTGTTGCGGTGTTACCTGTCAAGCAGTGAATGAGCGAGAACTTGATGAGAAAGAAACTTATGCAGAGAGGTATTTTTTCAAACCTGGGTCACGACCCGTTGCTTTGACTTAAAAACCAAATCTGCTTCACAAACGTTGCAGTTGAACTGCAGAGCATAACCGTGGTTTGGAACACTGGGCTACCGCTACAAGGTCCGTTTAAACCCGTGAGAAATGAGACAACGAAGTCCAGTTCAAAAATTGTTTTTCAAACACTAAGCTCACCTGGTGTACAGTTCCCTTTCGTCCTTCTTCGAGACAATGCAACCGATTCCCTACTGGCGCCCGGCATTTTTCGTGTGAAACGACAAGTCTTGCAACGCACGGCAAGGAACGGCGCCGCACGATTGTAATTGTCCACCAGAGTCCGGTCCTCAGCAAGCGCCGAACCGCGCCTTCGCATCACGCGCTTCAAGGCTTTCACTGTTCGCCGGTTAGGTGTTTTTTTAGCTTTCATAATTACGGAATGATCGTCTGAGGAAGCAAAGATATTTCCGCACCCTGCACAGTACTGAGATTCGCCCAATCCGTCGTGACCTGTACAACAACGTTCGCAGCAGTTAGAAGAAATGAAGGTATCGTATAAGGAAGCTGCGAAACAAGTGTATGCACGCTATTTTCAAACGGAAATAGAATTTAGACACAAGCAAAAAATGCATCTTTGAATTGTGGTGAAATGAAGAGTGTTTTCCGGGTAATGTGCACTTTTTCATTTTCCAGCAAGTCAAAAATCATTGCTACGATTAAAAAACACTTCAACGTAGCAATGATGGCACAACTTGCATCAGCCCCTATGCGGCTCTACCGCAGCATTAGACATCCCTTCTGTCATCTCTTCACTTCCGATGACTGCGGTTACTTAATAACAGACCATTTGCATGGCCGTAGTCAGGGTCAAATTTTTACCGAGGCGAAAATTTTAATTACGTCATCGGTTTGGTATGTTGCTAAATGTACGGTAGTTTATGGAGATCTAACATTCTGCCCTTACATAACCTAGGGTGGTGGCATCTCTGGTGGTTGCAACACAGTATAGCTGCAGTACCGCTCTTTTTAATACCGCCACACAATATAACATGATTTGATTTAGCGTTACAAAAAATTTTTGTAGCAGCATTACAAAAAGTTTACCGAAGCAAATGCCTCGTTTGCCGCAATGTACCTACGGCCTATATCTGAGAAGTACACAATGATTCTAAAAAAAATATTGCCCGGCGACTTAGCCTTCGTAATACTTGAAAAAAAACATGGTTTCTAATCCGCCGGAAGTGCAGGATTTTAATCGCAATCAGGCGTGTGGCTTGCCAGGATAATTGGTCACTGGTCAGGTTTACGAGAACCGAAATCTGCGTATTCCGCAGATCGCCAAAATTGAATCATTGTCACTTCCAAGCTATCATCTAAAACAGCGCTTCCCAACCTTTTTAAGGCCAATCTACAGTGAGGAGTTGCCAGGGGTAGCCGCGCACGATTCTTTGTTTTGTTGCGTCGGGTAATTCTGCGCTCGTGCACGGCTTGGCAACTCCTGGGCGCAATAAAACAAACAAAGAATTGTGCGCGGCTACTCCTGGCAACTCCTCGGTGTAGTATGGCCTTTAGGCTTGCGGCACGCCACAAAAGAGAAATATCATTTGCGGCACCTGGTGGCGAACCCATAGCAATTTTTTTTGAGGCTTGGCGACATTTTGAAAATATCTTTTCGATGATATATTGAAAAACGTATTAGCTCGCGGTACCCCTGGGTATTGTAAATGGCACCCTAGGTTGCCGCGGCATCCCGGTTTGGAACCACTGATCTAAAAACTAGTCACTTCGAAGCGTCTTGCGTAACATTACAAATTAACGTGCGTCTTAGATGTGAAGTGCCCCAGTTGTTACTTGTGGTACGGAGCCTACCACGCCATTGTTTGTGCTGCATTATACGCACACCTAGACAAAGCGTGCGCACATAGTCAATTTGTGTAGCAGGAATTTTTTAAGGGGGGGGGGGGCTGAATTTGAGAAAAATATTTTGCTCTCACTAAAGTACAGGCTACCTTATTTACTATAACATTTGTCATATATGCTATTTCAATTTTAACAATTCAACACTTTTCTTGACCAGGTCCAGCCGCGACGTCTGTTTTTCTTTGCCCGTTTTCCCCCGTTACCGTGATTTTGTTAATCTGTTAAAGTACGATGCGATGTAGCGTGGCACTTCTCTGCAAAATTTTGACATTGTTTATGGAAAAAATTTTGACATTGTTTATGGAAGTTTGTAACATGCTCAGTATCCCGAGATATTGTTTTTAAAAGCACTCTTATGTTATGTAGTAGCATTACTTCATACCACTTCCAGCAAATTCTGGTGCCTCAGTCGGCTTATTATTTGTCACGAAATATTATCAACAGCACTTTTCTCAACATCGCAGACAAGCAAAATACACTGAAGTAGCCTATCAGTACAGATCGTAGAATTATCTCACAGCCACGCTACATGGTTGTTGGTCGATACCAACAGCAAAATACCTTTGTTAAATCACCAAAACAGGATTGAAACAGCAGTTTCTACACATAATCGTAAAAGGCAGCAAAAGCGTTTGCGAATTGCTAGTGTATCATCTAACATATTCGAGGCAGTGGTAGCAAACAAAGCTTTGCCGACATATCACTAACTTTACAGATAATTGCGCAAGGTACGGACAGATGTCGCCGTAGAAATTTTGAAATGAGAGAATGGACATGGACAGATGCTCTTCAGGAGGCTCTTGGAGCAACCCATGCATGCTTGTTTGGCCAACTAAGCCCGTGACATCCCTCACTCTCTCTTACAAGCAAACCGTCACGACAAACGGAATCGTAGCAATAGCACGAATACACCGGTGGACAGTTAATGTGTATAGTTTCAAGTGTTGGTCCTACCTATAGAGCCATGGGCAAAGTAGTTGCTTGTACAATATTCATTTCAAATCTTTCGCTTTAGTAAAATAATTGCTTTCACAAATTTTATATATGCTAAAGCACGAAATCAGATCTGTGATTACAGCTGGCAACAGTCATTCATAATTTTTTCTCTGTCGATCTGGCGGAATTTGTGTATGGAAAGCAGTGCAAGTCCTGTCATTCGCTCATTTCCAATTGACGATCTTAAATTAGTTTTAAGACGTCTCATGGTGTTGAAACTGCGCTCACCTGTAGCAGTTGATACAGGAAGAGTGCCTAAAATGGTGAGCAATATGTAGACATTCCGATAAATGTCAGCATGGCAAGCACAGAGTGCCTCGATGGCACTCGAAGGAACAATGCTAACATCTTCCTTCTTCCACTTATTTACCAAACGCTGCACTTCAGGAACAACCTCTGCTCTGGGACCAATATCTTCCTGATATATTTCCAGTAACCTTTCTAAAGCTTGAGCAGTGCTTGGTGAAGCATCGTAAAACTTAGGTATCAAGCCCCAAAGACTTCGGCACTTCTGCTTCTGATCAAAGAATCTATCCTCCATTTCCACTATTAAATGATCTAAATACGGTACAATTTGTACCGTACAAATATGGCTTCCCGAAAAAAATGCACAGGGTCATCAGAAGGACATTATCTCTGAAAATTTAACTTTTTGTATCTTCTGGAAATCAATAGTGGAGCATCATATTTTTCACATTCATTCTTAGCTTGGTCAAATATTTTATGAAAAACGTTTTCGCAATTGCTTTTGTTTTGTCGGAGAATATCCAGCACACTATCAATGAGCTCAATCACTGAAAATATATCCAATTCTTTCTTTTGCAGCAGTTTTGAAACAGACAAGATTATACCAGAAGTGTGTTGCATAACTAAAGCCGCGATTAAAAACGTGCATTTCTGTACAGAATTGAGCAAAGTTGCTGCTTTGGTCGCAACCTCCAGTTGCTTGTTTTCCTGCTGCAATTCCTCAAGTGTAGAAAAACTGCTGGCAATAGTGTCACGAAAATGATGATCGAGTCATTTCTTTCTACCCAGCGTGTGGCGCAGATTGGTTTCAGCTTCTGTCGCGAAGAAGCCGAGCCTGAAGCTTCTCTTTCAACATTGTCTTGAAATATCGATAGGCGCTGTGCAGAATGCGACAGAAAAACGCATATGTCCGGTATACAGTAAACCACGGTTAATCTGGATCTTCGCCAAAACCGAATAAAACTGGTGGTACGAATGATTTCTAACGTTTTTCTTTATAAAAATCTTCGGTTTATCCCTATTTTTTAATCCGGATCTTCGCCAATACCGGATAAAATGTACTATTTTCACATCTCGTAATCCGGATTTTTGTCTCCAGGAAAGATATATGATAACGGCTGCGCGCAACATTCGACTAATCGTACAGACGATTATTGCGTCACACACGGGCATGGCTTATGTTGAACACAACGCTCACGGCGCGCACCCGCATCACGGTTTCAGTCTATTGATCAGTGTTGACTGTTGAATGTGCTTGTGTCGAACATTATCCCTGAGTGTATTGTACACGGTAAGATGTCTGGAGGGCATTAACTTCCGAATAGAGTTACTGCTTATGGACCAGTCGCAGAATCTCTGCGTCAGTCCAAAACCCCAGATTTCTTCGCAGGCAAGTAACCTAAAATTATGAACTTAAGATTGTTCATAACTGCCTGGAGATGGAGGGTACCAGTCTGATGTACCATTGTATATACATCAATAAATTCGTGTTGGTTCTGTGGAAGTCAGCTGTTAGGTCGTAAATGTGTTCAATTTAAGTAATTTTCACCGATATCTCAATATTAGAAGGCATCACGCTAGAAACAACCATCTTCGGTTAATCCGGATCTTCGCCTAAACCGGATAAAATTGTCGGTCAAATCGAATCCGGATTAACCGAAGTTTACTGTAGTTGTCATCGCATTTCTAATAACTGGCAACTGCGATGAAGTACTAATGACCAAGTTAAGAACATGGTTGCAGCAATGAGTGTACATGGCCAAAGGGTACAATTCTTTTACTTTTGCCTAGACACCACGATATTTTCCGCTCATATTACTTGCGCCATCACAACCTTGGCCACGCATATGTTCCAGATTAAGCCCAAGTTGAGATAGTTGGGTAAGAATCGTAGATGCAATATCTTCACCTGTTGTTGAGGAAACTGGAAGAAAGCACACAAATTCTTCGTGCACTTTGGTATCTTTGATAAACCGAACGGATAAACTAAGTTGCTCTGTTTGACTTACATCAGTCGTTTCATCCGCTAGTATCGAAAAGTATTTGCATTGGGAAATATCGGAAAGTATTTGCTTTTGTATGGCATCACCCATCAAA
>Ga0210059_1013396_pt1 | contig 12271 bp, 6 predicted proteins | sample Ectturendosymbi2_FD_188042 | JGI IMG/M metagenome (GOLD analysis project Ga0210059, IMG submission 188042) | Ecteinascidia turbinata endosymbiont from Florida, USA - Sample 2 (SPAdes) (version 2) | ecosystem: Host-associated > Tunicates > Ascidians > Unclassified | place: Key West, Florida...
GAGAGCTGTTCAACGGCTCAAACGGATTGGCCAGTCTAGTAGATTGCACTCGAAAAAAAAATTTTTGCCTGGGGGGTATCACTCACAAAAAACCCGCACCCCCCAGGCAAAAAATTTTTTTAGAGTGCAATCTACTAGACTGGCCGATCCGTTTGAGCCGTTGAACAGCTCTCTAGCGCAAATCGACGGAGGAGCTAGGGCATTGGTAAGCAACCGAAAATTGCTGTTTTATAGGCCGAAATCGAAGTACGAATATGCCGTAGGCCGGCTCGCAACGTGTTAATTATATTTCCTGCTCACAGCTGATTACACAGACAATAGCTATCGATACTATATACCCACTCTATCTACCGTAAAACCTCTATTTGAACGCCACCTCTAAGAGAATGCCACTATAAAGGAAGGGTTGAAAAATAGAACGCCACCCTCCAATTAAACGCCACTTTGTACTTTCGAGGACAGCTACAAAAGCAACGTGTCACTTGATTTTCACCAGTGATATTTTGATTACTTACCAGTAAATTGTTACGTTTGATGTTTTTTCTTCTTCTTTAGATGTTAGATGTTAACTGTGTTAGATGTTTTTTCGTTTCATTAATTGAATTTATCTTCCCAAAATTCTGACCAGCTAGTCGAAAAATAGAGCGCCACCCTCTAATTGAACACCACCTCTTATAGAACGCCACTATAAGGGAAGGGTTGAAAAATAGAGCGCCATGTCGCTCAAATAGAGGTTTTACGGTAGCTCGGTTATTTTCAGATCACTGCACTATTACACATCCAGTTTGATCATTCTGACTTGTATTAAAGATTATGTGGTAGTTACCTTTTTTTCTACAAGTAACACCACACCTGCTAGCTGTAATGCCACAGCCTTAGCAATGATTAAACCAAGGAAACACCAAAGGCTTGCAGATCCATTGTTGCAGTCTGGTGTCATAACTCATAACAATGGCGTTTAATATGCCACAAAAAGCACTGTTTCTGGTTAAGTAATCCATTTGGGAAAACCATTACTATCTAGGAAGGGACCTGGAGTTGGAGGTTCCTCTTATATGGCCATGGCTCCAGCTCCAGTCCGACATTCTAAACTGAGCTCCAGCTCCTGATTTTATTATTTTAGGTCTGGCTCCATGCAAAATGCCCAGATCCGGCTCCACAGCCATGTGCTAAACTGACACGGGTTGAAGAAACAAAGTGCAGCAGATGCCCATTTTGGTCATAATATCCGAATGGTCATAAAAACTGAAGCCCAAACCGTCAAATTCATCATTTAACCAAAGTAACAGTGTGACGTTGGCAGTAAAACACAGTACAGTACTGCAACAGTGCAAGCGAGGGTAAAATAAGTACAGTATGTAACAATATGTGTAAGCTGTGGTACAGTATAAAAGAGTAAATAACAGTTCAAGTAATCAAAGTGACATATCAAACCACCGCAAAACAAATTTGAAATGTTATGCACGTACGTTAGTTAGTTTTAGGTGCAAAAAACTTAGTAATGTTCCACTGAACAAGATCTTTTCGCAAAAAATCACAAATTTATCCAGCGAAATATCGAACTCTTCCATCGCTACGACATGATGTGACTGTTTCGTCATTAAGACTCGACACCCAGCACACACACTACAGTGCACACGCAGCATGCGTACAGAAAACACGCATGTTGAAAAGGCGAAGTTATACGTGTGTGGTGGGGAAAAATATACTGTTTTGTAATAAGGGAGATGGAGAAAATGTTGGTCATATTCAACAGAGAAATTCCGGACCGTATCAAATTGGTCATAATAAGCGGCGTCTACTGTACTGTGAACAAATGAGGTCTGACTACTTATCATACTTCGAAGTCGTGCATTCAGCTACTATATTCATGCCATTTTGCAACTCCACAACTCATCAGTTGGTTATTCCAAAGAGCTGTTCAAACTCTTAAAAGACTCAGTGTGTCTTCTAGTTTGCACTGAAACAACATTTTAAGTTTTGGGTTTTTGGTGGGTGATGTCATAAGTGGGGTAGTTTTAGACCATTTTGACTCAGGTTACTGTACCCCAAAATACAAGGAGGAAGTATTTCGCTCACTTAGTGGAAATCAGGCTTAAATCTGAGTCTTTTGAACCCTTAATGGCTTCTTGGGTTTCTGGTTCAAGAGTTAGCATAAAATAACCAAAATTTGGGTAAAAAATCTTTTGGGTAATTTTTGCCCAAATTTAATTTTTTGGTTGCAACTTCTGAACCATAAACCCCAGAAAGCCAAAGGAGGGCTCAAATGACTCAGAATTCAACCTAGTTTCCACAGAAATTGAGCGAAATTCTTCACTCGTAAGGTTGGGGCCCAGGGCTCGATAACCTTGGCCAAAATGGCTTACACCTATCCCACTTATAGCATTGCCTACAAAAAAAGCAAAACTTATTTTTTTCATTGCAAATTTGAAGACTCGTTCATCTTCTGACAGTTTGAACAGCTCCCTAGCACAATCAACTGACAAAGATATAGAGTTGCAAAGTGGCGTGAAAATCTGGGGAAAATCTACCCGGCAGAAAAAGTGTTAAATGATTGTATGCAAGGATTCCTTGTTTGGATTTAAGAAAGCTGACTACAACCTTTTTTTAGGTAATCAGCTACTATTGCTACCTGTGGGATCGTACACAAGGTGTGACGCCACATCATTTGTTAGAAGGCTTGCCCCCATCTATTCGTAGCAATGTGTGTTACTGCATGTACAGTGCCATGATAAAAGAAGCATTTGGTGAAGAGGAAGAGTCGGATAAAGACAAAGAAACACAGGGATTCTTTCGCCTTCTTTCTACACATATACGCCCACTCTTCTATCTGAACCAAAGTGTTGTGTGCAGGTTTGACTGTGGTATTTGCTGATTCTAAGTTTCATACATGTTTATCCAAGGAAATTATTTAACTGCAAATAAACAAGACATTAATGGTGTTTACATCCACTTATTTCATGTTTTGAGCATCCATTTGAAGCTCTTGTTCAAACTCAACCAAATGACATATGCATTAGTTTTTCAGGACATTGCCATACCTTTTTGGTTAAATTTCAGTGTCGAAAATGGTAATTCAACATGTGAAAAAATTAAAAATATTTGATTTCTTAAGGATACAAGCTTTGCTGTGAGTGATATGTATTGCATATGTGCAGCTACTTCTGTTTTTCTAATGATTCTGAGTAGTAAGTGGCTACTGTTTTGCTAACACTTCAGATATGTTTATTAATTGCTGGTAGTGAGTTTATGTATTAATGCTAAAGGGTACTTGAAGCTAAAGAGCTCCTGGGTTGCAGGGATCAAACACTTTTGAAAACATTCTTGAAAATTAAAAGTGGGGAAGCTAACAATCAAAAAATCTGTAATGAAAAAGTAAAGGACAAATAGCCTATCGATTATTTCAAAAGCTACAGCCAAAAATTTTTATTTTTATTTTTGGCAATAAGTTTTGATCAGAAATGCTAGAAAGCCAGTCAAGGGCTGTAATGACTCGGATTACCGCCAAGTTTCCACTAAAAACTTGGGTCAAAAAATTGACTCTAGGGATTGGCATCCAGGGCCTGGTGACCTCAACCAAAATGCATAAACCTACCCCCGTTATGATGTCACCCACAAACAAACCGAAGCTTTCCAATTTTAATGAAATCTAAACAAGAAGACTTCCCGCATCTTCAGAGGGATTGAACAGTTCCCTTAGCTCGATTGGCTGGCGAGTTCTGGTGGTACAAGTGATGCAAAAAAGTGTCTCATGCGGGATTTCAAAGTGTGAGCATATCGTACACCAGCTTCCAAGATGTTAATATCTGTTTTTCATTGTGTCTGTGAATTTTCTGGCAAAATCTATTTGAATGTAGCTTTATATGTAAGCGAATTAATTTGCAAGAAATTTAAAGAAAACAAAATATTTTACGTGTGAGGTATTTGAACAAGATCATTAAAGAAATGAAAATAACAATGATGCCCTTAAAACAAATGGTACATGATACTATTACACCTGTTAATTAATGTGCAAGTCATGTTTTGACTAGAAACAGTGTGCAAAATATTGTGAAGTTTTACATCAATGGAAATGTTCAGTTGATTCCTGCAAGTTTTCTTGGTATTACTGGTACGCAGTAGAAAATTGATTCAACTGAGCATTTTTGTATTTTGGAAGTTATTATTTAGTACTGGTGATATTTAGGTTCATGGTTGGGGTTCAGTCAAAACCTTACACAGACTAAACTGCTCCAGAGTTCACCAACTCTTCCCCACTTGGACATTTTTGATACTTTGTTCTATAAGCTCCAATCAAATCAATTAGTGTAAGAAAATGCAATAACTTAAAAACATAGGTGGCAAAGAAAATAAATGACAAAGATCCATATGAGCATTAAACTGAAACCATTTTAAAAGTGCTGCGTTATCAAGAACTAGGAAACTAATTCATAGACTCATACAACACTTTTGTCACCACATAAGCAAACTTTTTGTAGGATCCTTAAGAAAATGCTTGTAGCCTCAAATTGCATTGCATTGCTAACTCACAGATGTTACTGAAAAAAATAGTATAGTTCTGTGCATGTGAATTAATTACTGAGATGACTGAGAATGTTTGCAGGACAGAAGTAATAGTACCTGGTTTTGAAAGAAAGATAAACCTGTATGCACATGGCGCATGCGACCGTGCACTTTTTTGGTGCGTGCGTCTGATTTCATGACATCGCCTCCTTTTCTGATGCCTCTGGTATGATCTGCATTTGAGTAGAACCTGTGTCTATATTGACGCATCACTGCCCAGGGTTCGGCAAAGAGCAGTGATGGGATACACTCATGAACACTGTTTGTGTTGAGGTGAAGAAAAGGGTGCAGAATGTTCAAAGAGCAATTGCTAATAGTTCGTGGATAGCTCAAACACGTTGGATTTGCGAGATCAATTTATCTTTTCGTCTTCAGTAGGCCTACTGGGGTAGGCAACTGCTGTATTGTTTAGGCCTACATGGCCTACCTGAAGATTAGCTATGTTGGTTGAAGTTTTTGTCTAATGCACTTCATGGTTGGTGCAACATATTCTGCCATTTGCTGTAATGCAGGTCATTCTACCTGTTGTGCAAGATCATGCTAAAGCTAGACAAATGTATTTTTTGCAGTGGTCTATTTTAAACTGTAATTGACAGTAAGTTGTGTGCTACTTTCAATGAATAGTTGATGAGTCTTGTTCAGGAAAATCCATTGTCACATAAATCATCCCTTATGGAGTACAATAATGGTAAAATAAAGGATTACATTTCGCGAGCATCACAAATTTTGTAAACTGATGATATTTTGCTGTCTTACAAAATCCAATGCAAGGCTATCGTTCTTTAATCCACTGCTGATATTTTTGTTATGGGATTATGTGTGACAATAATTGTACCTATTCTCCTTACTGCTTTAATTTGTTGATACTTGTCCCCTTTAATGATGAAACAAATGATTTGAAGCAATGCCTTCATGACACAGTGGAGATAGACCTACACATATCTCATTCAATCCATTGTAGCAACAAATCATGCAAATTTTATGCAGCCTAGTTCAACACTTTGTTCTTCTGAAATGTGGACACCAGAACTTTTTTAATAATTTGTGACACAAAGTAAAATTTGGCAATTTACGTTTGTTTTGAATGCATGTAACCAGTCATTTCAAGGTTTTGTGCAGTGTACCGCAGCAGGTCTTGTGTAGCTTTTCTCAATAGTATGGTGAACAAAAATAGTAACACCCTAAAAATATGCCACATGTTATGTCAGAACTTAGGTAAAACACGGTCTTGTGCTGCAGCACACCAAGTTCATCACTGAATTTTGTGTCTAAATTGTCCGTTCAGCCCAGGCCGTATGCAATGAACACACTGCTTCATGCACACACATGTGCATACAAAGGCGTATTGAACTCACCGCACCAGTCACAGACACCAGATGCACTGCAGCAGAAGCATGCCGTGTGCATATAGCTTAACCTTCTTTTAACACGTTTTCACTGCCGTTATGTGAATATATTGTACCTAGAAATCCTACGTTAGCCACTATTTTTGCACCACTTTCCGACTACACAACTCTCCAGTCGATTGTACTAGAACTGTTCAAAGCCTCAAAACATGTGGCAAGTCTTCCAATGAAAAAATATTTTTTGTTTTACTTCACTCAAGTTTTTATTGAAAACTAGGCTCGAATCCGAGTCTTTTGATCCTTTGATCAGCTTTATAGCATTTCTCGTTTAAAAGTTATGGTGGCCTAAAATCAACTGATTAATTAATTATCTAATGAGGGGATTATGCTGTTACAGCTCTATAGCACAATTGCCTGGTGAGTTATGGGCTTGCTAAGACATGATAGAAAAGGGGATTTTACCCAAAACTACTGGCAGCAAGGGTGTTAATATGATTAAATTAATATTTCCTGTGAACATTTCTCAAATGTTTTTGCATGAGCTCAATTTCTAGAAGCATAATATTTACTTCATGCAGTTATTTTCTGGCATTTTTAGCCATCAGATGCTCATTTCCTAGTTGTTCTCACATCTTGTTAATGGTGGATATCTTTCAAAATTATGTATTTATTGTATAAACATGTGACATAATGTAATGTGACATGACATACTAAGCATCATGATTCTGTTAGTAGAAGCAATTATGACTGCATAAAACTTGATTGATATGTGGATAGACAAAATGACATTGGTGATGAAATGTTTTTCATACAACGTGGAGATGTGGCAGTCATGGAGGTTGATGAAGTAACAGTAGCAACAGTGCTTGGACCAGGACAACTTTTTGGAGAGGTTTGTGTCTTAGATTATTGGTTAGTTGCTTACATGTTTAATGATTTTTTAGGGATTGATTTTTGGTTGCAGTGTCGATTAGTCAGTTGATTATGGTTCCACAGAGATGAGGGGTCAACCTAGCTGTTGCAGGAGCACAGGTCCTGAAAAAATGTCTCTGTTATGTGACAGCAAAAACTCTGTGCTGTCGCAGAAAAAACAAAGCTGTTGTCGAAAAAAATTCCTGCATGGAAAAAATGCGAAACCACCGATAAATCAAGAACGCACAAAGGCACAAAACTCCACTGAAGTAACTACCACAAATGGTAAATGATAATACATAGGGACTAATGTAAGGTTCTTAGTTGGTTGCAGTGGCAATTAGTCAGTCAAGTAGGCTTCCACAAAGATCCCTACTAGTTGAGGGTCAACCCAGCTGTTGCAGGAACACAGGTCAATCTCCCAACTAAGCAAAATCTTGAAGTTGCCAAGTAAAAGCAAGGTGAAATGAAAGGCTCTCAACAACACTCAAAGTTAATTGCTTCTTTCGATTATATTCAGATATACCACAAAGCATTTGATACACTTGAACGTAAAACCAGAACAACGTAACATCAAACGGTTTGATTAGAACAGTGTTTCCCATCCTGAGTCTGCGGACACAAATGAGTCCGCTGAAGTCTCTGGCTGAGTCCGTCAGTACGTTTGCTGTGATGCCCTCACACAATAACTTTGCTATTTCACAAAGCATTTACACTTATTATGTAGTGTGGTCAGCAGCTTAAGCTTAAATTTGATATCTAAACTACATTTTGTTTTTGTAGTCTTAGTTTATAATTCCTAAATGAAAGCAGGCGTTTCTGTATCATGACAACTACTTGAAACTTGGATTTACTTCAGTCATGGTAAACGGTGAAATCTGGCCACAGTTTGTGGTATGCTTACAAGTCCTTGCTCATGGATCTCTCAAAGAAGCTTAACTGTTGAGTAAAAATATGTAAAATACGTTAGCAAAATCCTTGAGCTCTTTAAGGAGAAAAAACACCAGGTAACGTGAGGTCTTTATCATCGTCCATCTACTTCAGTAGTAAAAATTTACTCCATGGCAAAGCAGTATGTGCTTCTTTAACTTTTTCTTGAAAAATGCAAGAGCAAAAACGCCTCATACAGCAGGAGAAAACTTGGTCAAATCAACAGTCGTGAAATTAGCCAGGACAATGTGCAGTGATGCCCATAGCTCAGGGGATTACAAACAAGTAGCACTGCCAGGCCAAATGCACATTACCAGATTTGTCCATGGGCCACAGTTGCATATGTCAAGTTATGTGGGTTAGACAAATTGCTAACCGCCCACTGAAGATTGGCCATACTCTTAACCTGCGTTCTCTGTGTGCTTGTTTGATTAAATCGCCATTGTTTCGTGAGGTGTGGACAGCACAGTAGTTCAGGGTCAGTCAGAGTTGTGGTTGGGCATTGAGCCTGATAAGAGTTATGTTGCTATTTTGCTAGTTAAGACTTGTTGGGATTTTCTAGCATAATCAGGCACCAGTGAAATCACGCACAGGGCCATGATCTGCGAACCCGATAATACACCTGATAATTCTTCATGTCAGTGATCTGACATTAAGATTTACAGCCATAATGCTTGCATGTGGAGCAATTGGGTCTGGATAAAGTGAATACCAGGTGCAGGTGAACTGAAGGGTAAGTAAACAGCACACTATTTTTTCTTTAAAAAATTTAGGTTTGGATGTTTCCGCATGCTACAAAACTTCAGTTCCTGGGCAAGTTTTGGCTTGCAGGCTATGAGTTGCACACTCCTGCCATGTGTAATAAGTTAACTATGGTTTTTCTTCAAACAACAATCAAATGGTGCATTCAAGAACTCCCAGTCAATATTCTGAAACAAACCATGGCTGCTGCAAAGCGAAGTGGAAATCTTAATTCAGAATTGGGCGGGCCTGCAGATAGGAAATGATGCACAGTTCATGGTGTTTGTGTGATACCGCATGACTGCGGACTACGTGGAACAATTTATCTTTTGCTGTCCACAAAACAGACGCCTTCACTAAGTAACATCAGCTTTCGTGAACTCACTGTGTGTCTGTTTGTGCCGATAGTGCTTATTGGGCCATAATAAGAATCAAAAAGACTTTATTATTTTATGAAAAGGAAAACTAATATCTTTACGTAATTATTGTTTTCTTCGCCACGAAAAACTCAAGACTGCAAAGAACTTTGAAAAGTTCTGACAGTTTTTTGCATGATGGGGGAAAAAACACCCTGGACGTTGGGTGGAAAGAACACACTGGTGAGATGGATACAATTTCATCAAAAACATACGAAGCCCTGTTGATGTGCCAGAGCTACAGATTTATTGCGAAGTGGATTGCATTGCTGAACTGCTGATTGAGCTGCAAAGTCAACAATGGAACCAAATCTCTCTTATCTGTATCAGCAGGCAATAAAGATCTTCTTTTTTCACTACATACTGTTGTGAAGCTGTTTTTCAACGATATAACTATTTTTTAGACCAAGCCCTGATTCCGATTTCAACCAGAAGATGACACCAGGTGATTTGCGTTGACGACAACAAGCCTTTATTTCAATAAACTTGTGAAACAAACTCAGAGACAAGCTTCTCATTTAAATTTGTGAATGTGGACGATGAACCGAATTTGCTAAAACTAGTTTTTGTATCATTTTTGTAGTCTTAGTCTATCTTGAGTCTTCGAAGATTTTTACTGGTCAGAAAATAGTGTGTGTCTTACAAAGGTTTAGAACCACAGGATAAGAATGACGATGAACAAAAGTGTTGAGCATTTGTATATGCCACAGGAAACAGGAACCGACTTCAGTTATGCAGGTTTGCAGGTTGACACGTCAACTGTTGGACTGTTTGCAAACAAGTACATCACGTTGAATCATGAATAGAAGATTACTGGAAATTATATGGTAAAAATGCAAGAAACATTAAAGCACTAATGTATACACTACATCTTTGAGCTATTCCCCTGACCCAAATTTTCTTTTATTTCTCTTCTCAATTTGTCTCAAGACCCAAGCCCTTGCGTTGGGACTTTCTGGCATAGACATCCATACTATCGCTATTTAGTTTTGCTTGCCTATAAATCAACAAAAGTAACTAACAAATAGATTCTTGTAACAGCTGAAGATAATTTATTTTTGTTATGCAATATTCTCACATTCTCATAAACCTATCCAATTGACAAAGTTGACTATATCAGATGTTGGGTTCATTTGTTTTTTTTCCTACCATTTCCCCTAGAAGGGTAAGAAGTGTGGCAGCCATAGGAGGTCTCAAAATATTTCATGCTTTTCACCTGCCTGCAATGGTTCTGCTGGCTCTATACCAAGACAGGACCAAAGACGATTAAAGATTTAATCATGCCCCTAATCCTTACTCAACATCTCCATCGCTTTGCTGTAGACATGCAAAACTTGTCTCATTGCTTTTTCTTGGCAGTTTCTGGCAAGGTGCCTGAACCACAAAAGTTGGGAACTCTATACGGAGAAGTGCGTTAATGTTTAAGGTTTTCCAATATAATCATACTGCAGTTAGTCATGAGTTACCACATAGGAAAATCTGCAGAAGTCCCACCTCTACTGCTTATACTTGAAATATATTTATTTTGTTTTTTATTTAAGACTTATACCTACTTATACCTTTTGGTGAAGATTAGAATGAATGTCCATAAAAAACTGAGAGCTTAACAGTGTTTGAAAGCACACAGTCTATGACAGTTCTTAACTTTTTTTGGTTTTGTTCACCCCTGCTGCATTCCCATTCACCCTACTGCGAATGCAAGTCCCATATGACAATAATGACCTAACTATACACAATGTTATTTGCTGAGTTTGATTTTTGTGAAAGATCTACCGAGGCTAAATAACTAATTTAAAGACAAACGGATCTACATCAACTGTCAAGAAATGGGAAGCTACGATTGCAACAAATGTAGTCAGCCGATGTATTTCAATGAGCGACGACACAGAACCTGAAAACTACAGGCTCAGTGAGAATCAAACTCCATACCTCTGCTACCGCAGACACAATATCATGAATGAATTATTCCAAGGCAACCCTCAGCAACGAGTCAATGCATTTTAGCGCAGTTCACATTTTAGTTTTTAGCTTGACTAGGGGAAGGGACAATACAGGATTTTTCCATGTGGTAATCAAAAGCATTTTCTAGTGAGCCTGGAAAAAATTTTTCCCAGAGGGTTGAATTTCATTTTACCGAATCAATACTAACAGAAAAACATTCTTCCACAAAAAATTAATAGGAAAATTTCAAATTCCAAGGTCCCCCTTGCCTTTCTTCTAATGAGCATGACCAAGACTAAATATCAAAGTCATTTCTCTCTCATGTACATGGTAGTCAAGAGACTAGTTGTTGCAAGGCTTTTAATGGAATTTCCTTATACAATGGAGATTCAAGCAAACCAACCCAAATTCCCTATAGATATGTTTCAAAAGACGTTTTGCGTTCTGATAAAAATCTTGCGGAAGCAAACTTATTCTTGATTTTTGCCTTCCTTTAAAAATCTGGTTCTAAAAACTGCATAGCACAGGGGCTCCCAAACTCACCCTGGCCATGTACCCCTTCAGCATTTTGATAGATGAGCATGTACCCCTAGAACTTCTTATGACATGAAGGCTGAGGAAAATAACAAAAACATATTTACCAACAATGATATTCACCATGGGCGTCCACAGGGGGGGCAAAACGAGCATTTACCCCCTTGGAAATTTGGACTAAGAATCAAAAGTTTCTAGAAAACAGGTAGCCGAAAATATAGCCGAAATACACATAGTTTTACACTGTGTAAAAAAAAGCATGGGTGAATCTATAGCAATAGTTCCACACGTTTGAAAAATCCATCGTTAGTGGGAGACTTTCAGTGTGAACCCAGGGTTATTTTTTAAGTCATAGATCAAATTTTTAAAAAAGTATGTCCATTCGGTTGTAAATCCTGAACAGATAAGCTGGTGAACAGGTCCATAACCAGGGGTTGCAGGTGGTTGAAGCCCCTCAAAAGAAAATGTTCACCTCCCTAGAAAAATGTTTTGGACATAGTTCAAATCTATTAGACATAGTGTGAAAAATTTGGCTCCTCAGAAAACTCTTCGCCCCCTAGTGTCACAAGCTGGTTAAGGGCCTGCTGGTGAATACTGTTACGGTGAGTTTTAATACGATGGAACAAATGACTGAAATGTCTTAGCAAAAAAATTACAGGTGTGGACAATTTGCCTTGAGTGAATAGCTTTTAATCAAACTACGCTTGTGCAGGCTTCTTTTCACATAGTATGAAATTGTGTGACTTGTTAGAATACGTCTATGCACTTATGCAGGTTTGTGGGAATACATCTTAATCGTTAAAGTTTATTTCTGACTTCTGAGTGAGAACTGAGTGCAAAGCTACATTTGTTGTGGCGACTTTTCATAATTCATCTGCTAAATTTTTT
>Ga0210059_1013397_pt1 | contig 12270 bp, 8 predicted proteins | sample Ectturendosymbi2_FD_188042 | JGI IMG/M metagenome (GOLD analysis project Ga0210059, IMG submission 188042) | Ecteinascidia turbinata endosymbiont from Florida, USA - Sample 2 (SPAdes) (version 2) | ecosystem: Host-associated > Tunicates > Ascidians > Unclassified | place: Key West, Florida...
AGGCGGGTATGAGCACTGCGGCACCAAACAGGAGCGCAGTACTCTGCAGTCGAATGGACCAGGGCTAGGGTGACTGTTCGCAACGTTGTTACTCCAGCACCCCAGCCACAGCCAGCAAGCCGCCTCAGGGGTGCGACGCGTGATGTTAGCTTCTTGCGAAGTGACAAGGTGTCAGCGATACGTGAGCGACCTGTCCTACGTTACTCCGAGGTATTTGGGCTCGGAACAGAAGGGCAGGGTTTCGCTGTTGAAGTTGACTTTCAGCTTATGTTCGGCTTCCTTGTTGTTGAGATGGCAGACTGCCGACACCGCTTTTTCATGATGCTGAACTTTAGTTCCAAGTCTGGAGGTATTCACTCAGTGTTTCCATGTCCTTGCTCAGCGCCCCTTCCACTGCCAGCCAATCTCCATCAGCATGCATGATTGCTAGATCGTCAGCATATGCATACGTTGTGGAGATGGTGGCTGGCAGGTCAGAGGTGTAGATGTTGAAGAGAAGGGGCGCCAGGACAGATCCCTGTGGGACGCCGTTCTTGAGGCGTCGTGACCTGGTCCTTTGGCCATTTCCGGTGGTAAGGGTGAAGCTGCGATTTCTAAAACCATCTCCATGATCATGTGAACCATGTGTCTATCAAGCAGCAATCGCAGCAGCTTGCAGATGATACCGCGGTTCCATATGGTGTCGTAGGCTGCTGTGAGGTCGACAAACACAGCTCCGGCCTTCTTTTTAGCCGAAAAACTATCCTCGATGTCCTGTGTCAACAGGGTGACCTGGTCTACGACCGGGAAGTCGGAAGCCAGTCTACTCCTGTGGGAGCAGTGGGTCGGTGATTGTTTCGACACGAGCGTAGATGAGTCTCTCGAGGATTTTGAAGGGGACACACAGCAGAGATATAGGACGATAGCTCTTTGGGTCCCCCAATGGCTTCTCTGGCTTAGGGACCGCAACTACAAGTGTTCTTCAGATCTTTGGAATTTTGAGTTGGCGCATGCAGGAATTGAGGAAGTCGCAGAATCAAGATTTGAGAGTCGACCCGGCGTGGATTTAAACTCCGGGAAGATGGAAACCAATCCCAGAGATTTTCCTGGCTTCAAGCTCCTCTGGCCTGAAAGTTTCGGAGATACTGTGACCCTTAGGTGTTGGAATCTTCCACAGGCCGGACAGCTGTTTGTTGACGAGCCTGGTGGGCTCGCGGTCTATAGTCATGTGTGCCCCGTTCTTCTCCAATTGCGAGGCGATGGAATATGCCGAGATGGGGCACAAGCGGGAGGAGCGTCCAGACCTGCCAGTAAGTTTGTTAATTGTTCTCCACAGTGCGAGAAGTCGATGGAGATGACAGCTTACTCCCATCGCTCGTTCTTCTGTTATAGTCAAGAATGACTCCCCCCATGCGACCATTAAACAGCAAATGCGACCATTAAACAGCAATGCTGCATCAACACAGCGCCCTCATGTAATGCAAGGGGAGTTGCGCCAGCACCATCAATTAGTGTATTATGACCAGGGTTGCGGAGTCGGAGGTAAAATATCCGAATTTCCAAAATTTCCGACTCCTATGTATTTGTATTTTCCGTGAAAAGCTATGTATTTTCCGTGCTGCTGCGTTTCAGGCAAGATGATATTATGACACTATGACGAGCTTAAGTCAGTGGCTATGACAATGAGACTCTTACTTTTACGCATATAAATGCTTTTAAGCTCCTCACATTTACAATTACTTAAACAGCAGCGGCTCACTCGGACTTCACGAAGTATCTTTGATGGCCACTAGTGTCTGATAATAAGCTAAACACAATTCCTTAGTCCAAAGTCCAAGGAAGAGAACCTTAGTTAGTCCTCGAAACATCAGCACTTAGTATTAAAAAAAGAGTTAACCCGTCAAAGAGATTTGTTAGTCTTGATTAGAGCTACCTTTTTCTATCCAAATTTGGCGTTCTGTTTAATGTCCAAGGCCTTTGTTGCTGTCACGACAGTGTAAAACTAAAATCTATGTGTGAGAATTTAGGAGCTTCGTACAGATGTAGACTTAGATGGCAAGCAACTATTTACGAGGAGATTCTAGATTGCAAAATGCTAGTACAGTACTACTTCGTGCAACTTAAAATTATCGCGTCCTGAAGACTTTCTGACATTCGTAGTAAAATATGTTGCTGAAAGCGTCTTTCCAAATCGCTTTGCAAATAATGCTGGCCATGACAGTATCTATTGCAAGCTGAGAGAAACTGATTCTTTAAACCTCCGATCCTCATTGATTCAGGAGTGAGGACAGATTATGTGACCTTCACCTAGCTTGGTTGAGTATAGAAAGTGTCGAAATAGAGAAAGCTGACTTTGATGAAATCATGTGTTTTAGACATGAAAGGCACAGAAAGTGTTTTAGACATGAAAAGGCTGGATATATTAATATTTTAATGGATTTGTGTCTGTCGGACAGAAGTAATACATGCACTGCATTAAATAACTTACTGTACCATCCAAATTACATGTGTTTCAACACAAAAAAATTATTGTTTGCAGTTGCAATATGTTGTGGGATATCTTTGTAAGATTTACAATTTGTCAGCCAACAATATGTATGAATTATGATTACGTTATTACTTCACTGTTTTCATATTCTTTAAAATTTACATAAATGAGAAGAGAAGACTGTTATGATCCTTATGGATAATTTATATTTCATTTGCTTAAAAGTTTTAATAAAAAGAAATAATATTTTCTGTTTCAAAACATTTATTTTCTTGATTTATCTTCCATAAAGATTGTGCTTGTATCTAGAATTTAAATAATTAAAAAGGGTGAACATTTAAACTTTGCAATGGGCGCCACTATGTATAGATACGCCACTGGAGAGGAGAAAACCTTTTCACCTTTTCGACCCAGTACTCTCAAATTCTGAGCATCTGCTTTTCATTTATCAATTTTTCGGAACCCCAAACGCATTTTAACTGCTGTATATAAGTACTGTACGTACTTCAAAATGTCAGAAGTGTTTGCTCGGCAGCCAGGGACAATCAGTCGTAGGTAGCACTGGCTTCATGATCCTGCCGCATATGCTGGTTTTCGGACGCATGGTTGGTTTCAACAATTTTGCAAGTGTAGTAGACATCAGCCAAACATGTTTACCTCAAAAAACAATGTCATTCAAACAACAAACTAACACTAGTTTTTCGGTTTATTATAACTCTCTCACACTAACCAGCAACGCTTGAAGCACTGGAGTTAACAACGTGAATCTTGAACAAAGCACACCAACAAGTTCTTGTTCTACGTCTCTCTGCAAATCTCATCACTGTTAAAACATAACAGTTAATTTCCTACAGTCACAACTGGGGCCTAGAAGAATAGGATATGCTGAAATTACAGCCAAGCTTGGGGTTCAGTCGCTACATTCTAGCAGTTTGCTGAACGTTCGCAAGCTAGAAAATTAAAATATTAGCGTAATAGCTGGAAATATCAGACTTTGCGGTAACCTAGAAATAAATGTTTAGTTCTCTTAGTTTCTTCCCCAATTCACCCTCGGGCAAATATTCCCCCATAACTTAATTTTTTTTCCTAGTCAAATGACTTCTGGTTGAGAACCACTCAGTTAGAATGCTGGATTTACCGGTTTGACAGAAGGTGCTTGTTGGAAACTTGATTTTGTGTCCCAATAATATTTGTACCAGGAACTTATTTAGACTTTTCACTATTCTTGTTAGTTTAGTTGACACATTTTAAAGTGTTATTATAAGGTTTGCCAAAATTCTATCTCACTTTTATTGCTCAATATTGATGATGGAGATTACTAGTTACTACAACCATACAGTGTCCCAACTAGAGGTTTGGGACAGGGGGAAAGCTTAGCTGTAAGGGGCACACTGGCCACTGTAGGAGCCTACTAGCCAACACTTGAAAAACCTGAGACGTGATGGTGAATCCGGGCGTGGATGCCTAAACTAAAACTTTAAATTACCGGAAAATTCTCCGAAGAACGCGAAAAACAACAACCTACTGAAAACCAATAGAATACTAAAACCCAAATATAAGCTAAGTGGAGGTCTAAATTATACACTTAGCTTGACACCGGTGGCGATTTGCCCCTCTGCTCCCCTCAGTTACGCCACTAACTACAACGTAGAAGTTTTTTCAAACAAGATTGAAGCAGGCGTTTCTTTCTGGTGTGTTGACGACCAAAGTCAAGTAAGAAGACTTAGGTGATGAATTCTTGCGATCAATCTATGTCAAAATGTCCACATATTTTTTTTGCAAAGGAATAAATAAATGCATAGAAATTTTAAAAAGCTAACATAAAGCCCTATGATTTTATTCAGCATTGTTGGGCAAATCCATGTGGTGCTTACTTTCACCTGTCATATAAAGCCGTATGAAACAGTGTCATACATTAGGTACATTTATATCGGAGAAGCACATTCTTTTCAGGCGCAACCTTCTTTACTGTGATGGTGCAATCGGAGTGGAAGCTTTTATAGGATTATTTAAAATTTACACTCCTTTTCCAACATCAAAGCAGAACGCAAACCATGAGCAAGCCATAAAAGTTTATACAGCTTAAAAAAGCTGATTGCTGGAGCTGAACTTGGAACCTCTGAAAAGTCGAATAGAAAACAACAGCACTGCCACTGTGATTCTATTTATATAATTGGTTGTTGGGTTAATGTTTCTTACGCAGTTTCTAGACTTTGTTGGGTTAATATTTCTTAAGCAATTTCTAGCAATTTCTAGACTCAGACAAGGTTGTGAACTGCTGTTTGTCAGCTGTTGTCTTAGTGCCAGCTTGTTTATTTATCTGGTACAACTAACGCTTCACTACAAATGTAATCTCAGCAAGTAAGTTACAATTTTTTCCCAAAGGAAGGTTATATAATACTGAACACATGTGATGCTCTAGCACGTTTAAAAAATTGTCAAGCAATCAACGTTATTTAAATCTAACCATCAATTCTAAAAATCTGAATATGAATTGTTTAAAATTTTACGCTCTCTTAACAGTTGGATTTTATCTGTTGGAAAGTATCCACGCTTAAACAAATTAAAGCAGCAGTGTTCAACGTAAACTATACAGTTTACGAAAGTACGCATTCAAACCTGAAATGATCCAAGTTTTCCTCTGTCTTCAGAAAAAGAATTTTTGAAAAAAATCGCACCACACAACTTTCTGCTACTGATGGTCCCATCTGGTGGTAAAATGTCTTTAACAGGTATTTCACAAACTTGTTTTTTGGCGTGAAAGACGTAATCGGGGTGAAACAAAGACATATCTGATAAGAAAAAGGTACTTTCCTAATTTGAACGTTCGTGATGAATGATCCATTAAAATATGAATATGGACGTTTACTTACCTTTTGCAGTAACATTCCAGATTTTGGCAAGTCAAGGTTTCAATTGCGTATAACCAATACGTTGAGAGGCTGGTGTTTACTGCTATGTTAAGGGGATCAGCTGACGTGCTGCTATGGCAAAGCCATACCTGCTGAGTTTTTCAAGTCGTATTGTACATCACCAGGGTTGCTCACAAATATTCAACAAAAACAAATCATATCTGGCATCGAGTTAGAGACTGAAAATAAAGAAAGGACGTATCATCAAATGTTTTCAGTGATACACTTTGTGACATCATAATCTGTTTTGCTTTTCATCTTTTGTGAAGTACGTTATTTGGAAACCTAACAAAAATGTCAAATTTAGTTATTTAAAAATTCATAGCACACTGTGAAAACCCAAACTTACGTATCTGCTGCTTTCAAAAACACGATTTGACCTACGTTTGTGTTTAATGACAGTTGTAGTAGAATTGGTTCATGTGGTCTTAATATCGAATTGCGCTTTTGAAAAGTAAATAAAAATAACGACCAGTGCGAATAGGTCAGCATCATCAAAAACTGATGGAACTTTTAATATTCCATAGATCAGGGGTGGCCAACCTGTCTTCGACTGGAATCGACTAGAATATTCCTTGATTACTCGCGATCGACCGGTCGGTAATAAAGTCCCAAGTAGCCTATAAAATGTCGAAGTCGAGTATAGCACGTGCAAATACAGTGTACCATCGCCTTAGTAAGTGATGCACAGATGGAAGGCAAAGTGTCTCTTACGCCTAAATCATGATTGTCAAGCAGTAATAGAAAACATATTACAATACCTTCGCTGCATCCGCCGTGCTGTAGCCCAGTGGTTCACAACCGGGGCGCCGCGGCACCCTAGGGTGCCATTTACAAATCAGGGGTGCGGCGAGCTAATGCGTTTTTCAATGTATCATTAAAAATATTATTTTCAAAATGTCATCAAACCTTAAAACAAATTGCTATGGGCTCTCCACTGGGTGCCGCAAATTATATTTCTCTGCTGCACGGTGCCGCAAGCCTAAAAAGGTTGGGAAACACTGCGATAGCCCATAGTCAGCCATAGCAAGAAGCACCAAAGAATATAGGCTCCGTGACCAACCCATTGATGGATAATTTTTTACGTACTTTCTGGAATATTGACTGAAAAATTATTTTTAGGTATCTTGTCAATTCAATGCAAAATCAGGCATGATCGACCAACTGACCCTCGGCGATCGACCTGTTGGGGTCGATAGATAACACTTGTGTGAACTTCAAAGTACTGCAAAGTTGTGTTGGAAAGGAATAACGCAAGTACTCCAGATTTATGAAATCATGTCGGGCGCTGATTTTCTCAATGAGTCGGCACGGCTAATTTTGAAGCTTCGTAGATAACGCTTTGTGAACGCTCTGTCCTTATTGCATGCCGCCTAGCTAGTTCTTGTTTTCTAAAATGAAACGAATTTACGAATAAACAGTTGTTGCAATGCGAAAACTATGTCCGTATGGAAACGTCACCAATTGTTTGAGGTGGTCCGGAAAATGCTTTTCCGCCGGAAAGAACCCTCAAGAGTGGCGTTTGCTTTGGCACGGTAGAAAACCTGCGAATGTTTTAAGTTTTGCACTTAGTTTTTCCTTCAACTCAATGGCAGCGGAGATTTTGCCTCTCTGTCGCCACCGCCTGTTGAAAATGTCACATGTGCACATGACACGTAACAATCAGAATCATAAGAAAATTCCCGCTTGACAAAGGTATTGCTTAAGCAACGTTGCGTTAAATTGGATAGAGATGGTAAGGAAAGAGAAGGACAAACATGGATGGAGTAAAAATTTGCATAGCTGCGAATCTTAGTCTACATATTTCTCGTTGCCTGGACATTCACGCTTCTTTTAAAGATAGGTAGAACCCATGAGTCATAGAATCACTTGAGATACAGCAACATACCTTGTAATTTTTAACGTCAACGAAATATCACCAACACTGCACCTCTTTGAAAGCTTCTTGTGGATTCAATCTTGTCTTTCGAAAGGACATTGAATGATGTTCTTTAAAAAAAACGTTTTTCGCTATTACCCGAGAGGTTTTTATGAGTATAAGTTGATGCTCTCCTGCCAAGGTCAACAGAACACGAGTCATGCCTGGAAAGGCGTTTTTAGTAGCAATCACAGTCCACTATAGCAGTGCTTCTTAACCTTTTTCGGTTTCGTTCACCTCTGCCATCGATTGCTGACTGCTGCATTCCCATTTACCCTATTGTGTATATATGGGCCCATGTTAATAGTACATCGAAAGTTCATTGTTAGACCACAGTATTTTCTCTACTTCAGTGGTTTTCAACCCGGAGTCGCGACCCCCATAGGGTGGTGAACCATTTTTGTAGGGGAAGCGAGTAGATACTTTGTCTACGCAGATAGATTGTTGTATTTTGGCACGATGATAGGACATTTTTATATTGTTTTCTAAATGAATAAAGTGAGGGAGGTTTCAAATTTATAGAAATATCAGATAAATTTTGGGATTAATATTCCCAGGTCAGTTACAATACAAACGCAGAGCTGTATTACATTTGCTTTGTTCGAGTGTTAGATTTTGGGAAAAATATTCCCAGCTGTATTCCATTAAAACGCATTATTACATTTGCTTTATTAGAGCTGTATTACATTTGCTTTATCCGAGTTTTAGATGGGGCCGCTGGGTCATAGTGGGTTGATGTAATGGGTCGCGGTAAAAAAGGTTGAAAACCACTGCTCTACTTTTACAATAGCATGCTTTGGGCCATTCAGCGAATTGGCTACGATCTTCAATCTTTTGAAATATGGTTTGTTCACAGACTCAACTTCGCAAAATGTTGTTTTTTTATCATCGTATGCACTATTTCAAAAGTAGAAAGAAGAGGATTTTTACCAGCAGAGTCCTTTACGAATGATGGCTGGAGGGAATTTTGGTGTTTGCACAAATATTAGTGCTGTTGCTGGAAAAATTGCAGGGTTTTGTTCTGATTATTGCTGTATTTGTTTTCTAAATGACTCCGCAGTTTTGAAGAAGCCAAACACTATTTGCTATATTTTAACACTGGAACACATGATACAGTAGACACCTTTTGTCTCGATTCTTCATTTCTGGGATAAAAAGTCCACAGTTAATTTTATCATCATCCTACTTTCGTCTTTAGATTTATGAAGGGAACTTGCTCTCGACGGTAACTTTCCTTTTTAAACCTGGTGCTTTAGACTGCGAAGTTGTTGAAGCTGGCGTTTCACGATCGATTTAGTCTGCAGATTGAAATGTACTTAGAAAAAAAGTTATGATGTGTGGATTTCGTAGAAATTCTGCAGGTATTGCGTGAGACATAAACGCATGTTAGATGTTGGAACTTGGAACCAATGCCAACCTGGTACCAAGCAAATATCACAAATAGGCTACTCCTGTCCTTCGGTTGGTTAGGATGCACTTCGCTTGATAAGGCTAAACTCTGATGAGTGTTCATGTGTCTGAAACTTTCGGAAGTACTGCGATTCTAAGCAGATAACTTTTGTACAGGAGTTCAGGACGCTCATGCAGAGAGCACAGCAGATATTTAACCTATCGATTGAATAATATATGCCATCTTTCGGTGAAATATATCCCCATTACATAATAGACGCACTTAATTGCAACATAGTACGGTTTTTCTGAAGTGACAAGCTGCTCACTACTAAGATACAAAGTTAGTACGCTTGAAGGTCGCCGTTTTATTCACGATTGATGATATGTTTTGGGTAAAAGCAAACAAGACAAATGCATGTTATCTGAAGTTGTAAAAAGTTAGAAACAGAAATCCATTCTCCCTTCTCTCACCTCTCTTCTTTCATTCACCCTCTTCTTTCATTCTCTTCTTTCATTCACTCTCTTCTTTCATTGCAAAAGTTTCACTTTCCCTGCCGTGAACCATTCACTCGGTTATGATGCACTGAACCATAGCACTGGGAAAAATACAAAATGTTAACGCTGGTGATGGCTTAAGTATAAACTGAAACGCCTGAAAACGTTTTCTAAGAACTTTGCTCGAGATTGAAAATTTGGACTGTAGTGCAACGACTACACGAAAACGCTAATGTATATCTTCGATCTTCAGTTTATTTATTTCTCTGCATCTTTTATCACGGTACTTGGGCAGGCACACTATCTTCTAGGTGGTTCAGGAGAAAAATGTTACGGCAGCTGCTTCATTGCTTGCTGTGCCCATTTGTTGTATGAGATGATCCCCCATATGTCAATGCTTTCGGGCCCATCCAGAACGATATGCTACTTGACACCAATTAGACTAAGTGTTCTTATCCTTTTTGTCTCATTTACTCTTTAACAAAATCATGAAATTGATTTTACCTTCAACAATTTTTATTGTTCCAAGGCATGATTTTTCTGTCCCTTTGTTCATCAGAGCTGTAAAATGAAAAACCTGACGTCACTGATAGAGACGGGGCACCGTCTTTGCAAAGCAGCCAATGTGAATCCACGAGATATTATTTCGTTGAAAGAAATTGTCCATTTTTTTCAGATAATCAATCACTTAGCTAGTTGTCTCTATACTTGCGCACATCAAGAACGTTTCTTTCAACTCAGCTGCATGTACATATCGACAGTAAACCAACAAATACTTGCAGTTCAACACGTCGGTTGACTCACCTAGCTGCAGGGAGACGATTGCCATATTACTTCGAATTTCGTCTGCCACATTATCTAAAATATCACGAGACATAACACTTCTACGACGAAGTTTTGTGTATTTGATAAGTAAAGTTTTCGACTTTATTCTTTTGTTTTCTTTTCCATTCTACAGTATAGCGTACGGTTTGATAATTCAAACCTGGATTTGTCAAACTCATTCACTAAATACCTTCACTGTGCTGGTTTTCCACTGCCCAGTCTATAACATTCTGTGAAAAGTATGAGAAAATGGTTCTACTGTCTGATCATTGAATGTATTGCACAACAGATTTTGCCATTCTGACAGAGTTACAATCTTCCTTACATACAACAACCAAACGAAGCCGTGAACAGGAACAGAAGTGCGCGCATGAGCTGTTCAAATAAATCCAGTATCCTACATGTGTATAAATGAACTAAAAATGGGAAACTTATCGCTAAGCATAACTCTGCATCATAATCTAAGGTGGTAGATCTCCCATTTGTGTAAGATACCCGTAAACCTATTTGGTAACAATGCTCTGTGATGCCTGGAGAGGGGAGCCTCTCACCAATCTGGTTCCAAATTTATGGCCAAACGTCTGGTCCAAAATTATGGTCAAACCCCCGGAAATAATTTCTGGTTCCAAAATTATGGCCAAACTTCCGCAAATTACTTAGGGAAATCCTCTCAAATTACTCAGCAAATGGAACAAGAAACACTAGAAAGTCAATTAAGCGCTCTAAAGACTCGTATTAGAGCCTAGAATGCAATAAAACTTTGAGACATAAAATCGACTCGTTTGGTCGGCTCCCTGGGGGTGATGACGTCAGTGGAATGTAAACCGGATATGCATAAACATGCTCCCATCATGTAAACATAAACAAAAAAAACAACATCCAAAACTAAAACATTTTTTTATTGCAAACTACAAGATTTCCCAATTTTTAGAGGATTTGAACAGCTCTCTAGCTCAATTTGCTGGCGAGTTATGGCTGGCCAAATTTGCCCTGAGAGGGCCAATCATACTTTCTGTGTAAATTTTTTATTTTTTCGACATTGGGGTTTTGAATCATAATTTTGGTTCCATTTATGCTAGAAAGCCAATCAAGTGCTCTAAAAAGGCGGATTTTAGCCTTGTTTCCCAAAAAAACTTGAGTCGAAAATGGCCCGTTGGGTTGTCGCCCACGGCCAGGTAAACTCGGCTAAAAATGTGAAAACATACCCACTTGCAACGTCACCCAGAGAGAACCCCGAACCCAAAACAAAAACTTTTTTTAAAATCTGAACTAGAAGACTTGCCGAAACCGCAGAGAGTTTGAACACCTCTCTAACTCAAACGACTGGCGACTTATGAAGTTGCAACTTTGGTGAAGAAGTTGCCAGCACGGGACTTAAAGAGTGTTAAAATGGCCAAATTGCTGGAATTTGGCATTAAAAATGCCAACCTGGCAACTTTGCAACTTAAACAAACCGACATAGCGGAAGTAAAACCATAAAAAAAACTTCCGTTAAATGGCAAGACTGCGTTAAAACCATGCAAAACTCGACAGCATTCAGCGAAACCATAAGGGTAATTACGACATGAAGCAAGCAAAGCAACAAATAGCCACTTTACCTAGCCACTATGTGCTGTATATGATAATCCATGTTCAGGAGATATCAACACGGTATAGGCGGAAGCCATGAAGCTTTGCAAGTCAGAATAAGTTAGAACTCAATATCGACGTTCTGTTAAAAGGTTTATGGTTATATTGAGGTTGTTAGATTTTCTTCGTTTTTTTTGCTGAGTCATAGCCTATTATATTGCACTGTCAGTTATGTTTGTTGCATCACTGTATACTTTATTCTGATTGAATAAATGATGATGATGCCTACGCAGAGGCGAAATACATTTAAAAATGCCAAAAAACGTTTTTTTTCTGCCATCACCAATAATAAAGGCCGAAAGCATGCCAAACTATGACGTACATGCCAAACAGCATTTTCTCATGCCAAATCACTTAAAGCCCGTGACAAGTAGCGACCATCCGTAGACTCACCGCTTGTCTGTGTCGGTCAGTATATTGTTGCAAGCACGTTATTGTAGCTATTCGTAGAACACCTACCAAATGTAAACCCAACCGGAAACCCATAGGGGTACTGGCAGTAAGCCTACCTATGCAATACCAGCAGTAGTAATCAGTGGCGTACGCAGAAAATTTTCATGGGGGGGGTTGGTTCAAGGTCATATGGTGGTTATTTGTTTTTGGTGTGCGCTGTTTGTGACGTCACAATTTGA
>Ga0210059_1013398_pt1 | contig 12270 bp, 7 predicted proteins | sample Ectturendosymbi2_FD_188042 | JGI IMG/M metagenome (GOLD analysis project Ga0210059, IMG submission 188042) | Ecteinascidia turbinata endosymbiont from Florida, USA - Sample 2 (SPAdes) (version 2) | ecosystem: Host-associated > Tunicates > Ascidians > Unclassified | place: Key West, Florida...
CAGAAGATGTTGTTCTTAGAGTTCACGTGACCTGACAACAGAAAATGTGCCTCGTCCGAAAACCAGACATTGCCAAGAAAGTCTGGCACAGCGTCAATCTTGTCGCAAAACCACTGGCACATGATCACTAGCTTCCTCATGTCGTCAGGTGTAAACTTTTGTTTATTCTGTATCCTGTAAGGATACATGTGGAGATCTGCGATCAAAATTCTCCGCACGGACTCCCGGTTGATTCCAAGCTCCTGACTTCACCGAAGCACAGACTTGCTTGGACTGTGGACAACAGAGTCTCTGACAGCAGCAACGTTGTGTGGTGTCCTTGATGATTTCGGTCGTCCAGAGTGTGATTGTCTGTTAGTGTCTTTACGATTGAGGTTATGCACAGTCCCATGAGTTCTGAACTTGTTGACCCATCTGTAAATCATTGAGTGGACAGGAAATTCACGACATCCGAACCGTTCTTTGAATTACAATTGAGCTGCGTGGATAGACTTCTGCCGAAAATATGCTTCAACTATAAACACCTTTTGCTCACTAGTCCATGGCATCTCGAAGGTCAAATTTGGTAGACTCTTAGATAATTAATTCTACTTGGTAACTCTGAAAAAAAAGAATTGATTTATTATTTCAGAAGTTATTCATGTTTAGGTGATGACCGTTTTTTTTGTGTGACCCTGTACTTCACTTCGGAGACAACATTCGCGGTCGTTTCAATGCTATTTCAATTAATATCTCTTACAAGACATACAAAAGCACAAAATCTCCGATTGTTTTGCAGAACCATTTTGCAAAGATGCAGAAAAATCAGATGCCGCTCAGCAACGACGTAATGCGGCTCATAACTGGCATTAGCAAATTTTCTTGTCTGTATTCTGGGAAAATAATTTGTATCAGAAACGATTCTGTCCACAAGTCATTTGTTTTCTGCAAAGTGCTTTCACTTCTGTCGCTGCAACACGTTTTAAACAAGAGACTGCTGTTTGAAATGTGCGTAGTTGTAGCCTATTTCATTTCGTTCAAACCACTACGGAAAAGTTCTTGCAACTTACCGTGATAATGAAACGTCGCTTTTTTGCTACATCACGCGTTCTTTTTCGTATAAGCGTAATGACGTTTCTTTCATATTGCAAGTAATTTGGGCAGACGCTATCTTTGTAAAATTGGTCGCAGTAACTTTTAGTTTGAGCTTCGTGGCACGGATTGTACTAACTAAACTGAAAACAACTGCATAAGTCACTTTTTGCAATCGAACCAATTTAGTCTTATTAAAAAAATATCGTGTTTTAGAACCGTCAAAAACAAGTTATTACTCCAGTTAACAATAGCGTTGTTCGTTTTCATTACCATTTGTATTTTTCGTAGGTACTTCCACGGTCACAAGCCTAGCAACAAAAACTTTGCACCGGTGAAAAATTAAGGTTTTCGCTGAACTAACAGTGATGTGCACAGGCTCACAGCAAAGTTGAATAAAAAACGTAAGTTTGACTACGCTAGGGGTTCCCAAACTTTCTCTGGCCATGTACCCCTTCAGCATTTCGATAGATGAGCGTGCACCTCTAAAATAGTGTTTCTCAAACTTTTTATTCCATCGCTCCCCTTACATTGTCGACACGTCGTTTGCGCCCCCCAAGCCTGATAAAGCACACACAAGGTAGTAAATTTGAAAAGTTTTATTTAATGGAAGTATTAAATAGGTGAATCAAGCTATTAAACAGCTTAACTAAGCAATTGTATTACGCTAATATTACATGCAGGATTCTTGTGAAAATAATCCACACTAGCCGGACACACAGACGATCCAGAGTAAAATTTTAACGGATAAATTGCTTTAGCAACAACCTCCAACGAATATCATAGTAAATTAAAATTTACAAGAAACTAACATGTCATAACAGTAGGCTATTGAAGTTAACTCAACGATTGATTAATGGTTGAGCGATTTTACCCCCTTTGTGTTGCTTCCCCCTATCACCCCCTTTGGTTTTATCGTCCCCTTGACCATCAAAATCGCCCCCAAGGGGTGATTCCGCCCACTTTGAGAACCACTGATCTAAAATTTCTTACGACCAGAAGGCTGATGAAGATAATAAAAATATGCTTGCCAATAAACATATACGACAATTACAGGCTCTAGCTTTGCAGCAGGCTGTTTGGTCCCATTTTCTTGCAATAATTCAAGCTTGCATTCACCATCCAGCAATAATAGTTAAGTCACAACAGTGATCCACACCAAGCGAATCAATCGCAATTTATTGCGTTAAGGAAACTAGTTTCGTGTGTGACATACCGTGCACAGATTTTCACAGCTTGTGCGGGATTATGCACGTTTGCAGCCAATCCATTCAACGCGTGGATTACACTTTCAAAAGCTAAAATGTTAACAAAACGGTGGTCGGCCAATTTGCTCTCGACATCTAAATAGGTTATCCTTGCACGCAGGCTGTATAAACTACACGCTATTCAAAGCTGTTGTTCTGAATAAGCCGAAACATGGAGAAACAAGGAGCTCAGTTTGCAATACATGTAGTCAATAGTTTGTTCAGGGGCTTTCGCTAAAACCAAAGATCAACATCACCTTTTTTATAAACTCTAAAATGATGCCTGAAAACTTCGGAGCAGATGGAAATGCCCGGTTTTCCCCTACCCTCGTGGGCTTGATTCAACTTATACGCGCGTGACACCTTGTCAAAAAAATGATTGGCCTTTTTATTGCTTGATTATTATCTTGAGTTCTATATTCAACTCCAGCGAGAAAGCAGCAATAAAGGTGATTGATAAACCTGCAGCAATCCACTTACAAAAGTAAATGCACTCTATGTGTGTCTGCAGTCGTAGTTTCATTTATATGTGCATTTGCTGTAAAATGAACAATTCCTAATCATAACGGCTCAATGAATATTATTTTCAGATCATGGTTGTTCAAAAAAGGGGCACCGAACAAAATTGATAGCTTAAAAAACATTTCAAGGTGAGAGTGCAAAATAAACCCTACTTCTGCAAAACAGCACAAATTTTAAAAGTTCAACGAAAGTAGCGGTAGCGAGTAGTGATAGCTCGCTACTATTTTTGTTTAGTAACGGGGAGGGGTAGCGCCACTATTATTTTCAGCAAATAGCGATAGCAGTGGCGACGTTATTTTCAAAGTAGCGGTTGCCCACCTCTGTATTTCAGTGTGCAGCAATATCAATTAGCGCCTATTTACTTATCGGTTAGGGCTTAATCATCTGCTACTTTTAGTGGATTTAGCAAAACTAGCAAGCTTAAGTTGTTTTGTGATTAGACGTTTACTTGGTAATATTGCTTTCAGCTTTATGTTTCATTGCATGAACCTTGTTGACTGCATTTTCTGGATCTGCCTTTTAGTGCCATTCTTGGTTATGTGTGGTTTTATTTTTCCCAGTCTGTGTTTAGTAAAGCTTTGCTTTTCAGAAAAGAAATGACAATAGGTCCAGCGAGAGTGATGTGGTTAGAATAAAATGCTGACTTTGTCACTTTAACAGCACCGTTGTGCTAGTATAGTGCATGTGTCTACGTCTGCTGTGTGAATGGTTTTAGATTCCTTTTTCAAAGTCTAATAGGATTTTAAAATTTATAATCTCAGCATATCAGGTACAAATCTGATGACAAGGGCCGAAACACACAGTTCTGTCTCATTCATTACTAAGATTCGGACCTACCTACAGCACTTTATAATATCGAATAAAACTTGGAAATGGGCAAGTAGAACAACCATTGGATTCAAAGATCAGATTTTCCCTATTTATAATAATAATAATATTAGTTTATTCATGGATATCTAGAAACTCAAGTTTATTGCAAACTCGTGATCCATGCAGACGCTATCACAGACACAAGAGCACAAAAATGGTTAGCCACACAGTAGTGCATTACAGAATCGGTTTTGTGATTGTTTTCAGTTGTTTGCTCGGACCCTTATGAAAAATTTACGAGAACACCAAATTTTACCTTCTATTCCTGCATTTTCGCATCGACTCGACTTTAAAACTAAACACATAGAAGTGTTATCTGACTTGTGCCACAGGAAACCCGAGAACGTAACGAGGAGGGGCAAGGGGGGCACAATTCCCCGGGCGCCAATTCACTATTGAGGTGCTGAATCACTGCAGGGGCGCCGAATTACTGCTGGAGGTGCCGAAAAGTCCCAACAATATCACAAGTACTTTCTTCAATACAGTAAATTTGCTTTCGAAAGAACTCAGATTTGACCATAGGGGCGCCAAACTTCGACCATGGGGGCGCCGGTTCGACCAGGAGGGCGCCGAATTTGTTATATGCCCCGGGCGCCATCTAACCTCGTTACGCCCCTGAGGAAACCAAAGTCATTTATGTCACTTATCAAGTGAATCTCTGAGTCCTCTAGTCCGAGGAAGTTTCATATTGAGGTTGCGAGGCGAACTCAACAAACGGTAGACGTGCAATGTTATGAAGAAAACTTGCATTTCCACTGCATTTCATGTTCTTTATTGTAGAAATGCAAACTATATCGTTTTTCGTTTTATGGTAAATAAGCAAAAGTTTCATTTCTTATTGTAAATAAACGAAAATTTGATTGTCATCTGTAATTATTGTCATGAAATTACCTAACAAAACAACGTGATCCAAAGGTCCCTTAGCCATGGGCCACTTGGTGTAGGGACCTTTGGGCCACTTTTTCAACATTATGTAAAGTGCAACTATTCAGACATTATATACACTTTGGTTCTTTTTTGGTACTAAAATAACGGGGACTCCTTGCACTTTTCGGAAACCAACTTTGAGCCATTTGCGTCAAACAGCAAGGATTGCATCAAACAAAATGAAATTTTTGGCCCAAGAGTCCCTAATCTCCCTTATACTGAACGCGACCTATCTTGCTACATCATCATCAGCCTCATGCTGACAAACTTGGCATGTCCAATCAGTAGGGCATGGGACTACAATACGGCACTGAGATCACACCACAGACAGACTTGGAGTCATGGAACATAAGGCTGAAGTGACGCTTCCAAAGATACTAAATAAATGATTGTGCAAAGTGCAACTTTTTCCAAGAGTCTGAATCCTCGAAATATCGAGTAAAACATTTCAGATATCTTTTTCGGTTTCCGGTTCTCCTTTGAAAGCAGTTTTTAGATATCCGTATCTGGTTGCAAACTCACTATCCTGCCGAATATCCAACCGACAAACCGGATAGTGATCAACCCTGCTGCACAACAGGGCGAGCTGGCGGTTTGCACATTAGGGCCGGCTGACGGGCTGTACATTAACGTGGGTCCGCCCTGTTCTGCAGCCCGTCGGCTCGCCCTTTTCTGCAAACCGGAATCCTGGCCTGTTCTGCATCTCGTCGGCCCGGCGTTTTGTGCAGCCCGCCGGCCGGCCCGCCGTGCTGCACTGGTGTACAGGTGCCGAGTGTAGGAGAGGACTCTTGCCGGAGTCTGAATGAATTTCGAAACTAGGAGAGGAGCCGGAGTTGATTTTTCAAGGAAAAGCCGGAGGCGGAGTGGAGCGGGAGTCATTTTTTGAACATTTTTCATATGACTTATAACACTCAATTTGAAGTTTACGCAGGCGGAGAGCAAAACTTACAAGTGTTTCGGAGTCGGAGCGGAGTAGCCTATGTAATTCAGCAAATAGCCGGAGTGGAGTCGGAGTGAAAAATTTTAGACTCTGTGCATCACTGCAGACTTGGACAAATAAATAATTCTAGTTTTCTAATTCAACAAATTATAGCGAATTGACGGTAATCCTAATTTCAATCTAATTTACTGAAAGCTTCGTTGCTCTAATTTTAGTTCTAATCTAATTTCCGATTTTGCAAAAAATGCTAATTTGTCCAACGGTATTTTTAAAGATGAAGCGAGAATGCACCCTCGTGCAAGGAATGTGCAACAAAATGGTGACAAGTGCCATTCCATGCCATCACTCTAAAAACAAAAACAGTAACCTTTCTCATTACAATTGCAGTAGTCTACAAACTATGTGACCTTATATCAGTGACTATTAATGCGTCACATTGCCTATATCCACTCACAAGCAAAAGTCAAAACAGCCACCAGTTACTTGCGACAGTCAGTCAGCTGTGATGTTTTAGGGCAGAGGTTTCCAAACTATAGCCCTCTGGCCAAATCTGACCCCCGTGAAGATATTTTGTCAATAAGGAAATTTTTTTACAAAAATCCTGATTTGGTAGAAAGCAAAATTTCCCAAAACAATCACATTACGTAAGATGTCCAACCAGTGGCGTGCAGCAGTGGCGTAGCCAGCCGAAAAACGTGGGGGGGCAAAATGTTTGATTTTAGGCGAATAACACTATTTTGTTTAGAAAAACGCCTCTCAAAGCACAAAATGACTATATTTTCTAAACATTTTGGGGGCCGTGGCCACTTTGGCCCCCTGGCTACGCCTATGTGCAGAGGTCTGGTGTTGCCCGGGGCGACTGCTTGTATACCCCCTACAGGGCTCTCACAAATGCAACTCTAAAAATCCCTAGAACAGTACCAAAAAATCCCTAAATCTGTTGTGGTGCAGCACATAGGTGTAGGAGCAGGCAAATATTTGGAGGCACGAAGGATTTTTGCCCGAATTATCCCAAACCTGTCCGAAAAATACTCCGACCTCCAAAAAAAGCTCTTCATGTCATTTTGGCGCCATTGGGCGCCTTTTTTGCTCATATTTTCAAGGAATGCTCAGATTTTCAGGGATTTTGTGAAGGCTTTCAGATATTTTGACCATATTTCCACGGATTTTTCCCGGATTTTGAGAAATTTTACCGGATTTTCACCAAACCACAATTTTGGGGGTGCGATTGCACCCACGCCTGCTGCACCAGTGGTGCTGCACAAAATCAAAGTGCTATGATAAATGTTAAGATTGAACCAAATATGATTTCCAAAATAAAGGAAATTGTTCATTTTACAAATTTTCATACTTATCCAAAAATCCCTAAAAAATCCCGAATCCCCTGAAGAATCCCCAAAAAGGGTCAAAAGTTCCAATCTATGGACAAAATCCCTAAAAGTGGAAGCACTGGCCCCCTACCAAATTCTAGTATTAAGCAGTGGCGTATGGTGGTCATTGTTACTGTATCTGTACGCTGTTTGTGACATAACAATTAGCCTCTTTGCATGACGCATTTCATGTGGCTTTGTTGCGGCTTTTCCGTGGTTGTGGCTTTTTATTTGCTGAGTCACGCTTGAGATTGTGGCTTTATTGTGGCTTTTAGCGGCCTTGCCGGCGAGGTGGCCAGGATTTCAAAGCCACATTAGGTTGTGGCTTTTCCTCTGTTGTTGGAGCTGGAGGAGGTTGCTGTAGGTACCGCATACTGTCCTGTGTGCTGTGCAGTGGGCTTGGGTGCAATGCGTTGGCAGCGATAGCACACAAGTAACACAAATGCATGCTGTGTGGTAGCCTATGATATGACTTTTTTTTTTAAATCTTGTGAAATCAGGATTTAAAACACCGATTGTAGCAATTAGCTGCTGTATACTGTGCTGTACATGCCAGTATAGCGTTACAATTATTCAATACTGATACTCAGGTCAATAACTGGACAACTATTTCTAGATTTTTTTGGGTGCCTAGGCTATTAAGCTTACCGTGAATAACTAAATATTGCGCAACGATTAACCATTCATCATTTTATCATAGGGTTTGGTGTGATTATCTGTAGGCATATAGTAGTTTCTTTTAAACAAGTGTGTTGTACACTTCACCGTGAAGTCTAATTCGTGAAGTTCACAAAAACTTTATCAGTGGACATATTGCTAGCCTACTTGCATAGCATTTTGATTTGCTCTTTTTGATAGCCTACTTTTTAAATGCTTCAGATCTTCTCCGGTAAACCCATCTGTATTGGGTATATATTAGCTTCGCTAAGATTAGTATGAACCTTGCTTTGTTGGTTTGCTTGCGTTCCAAACATGCATGACTAATTATGTAATGATTTTATTTGGTAGCACTGATTACATTGACTGCGAATGCAAACTTGTGTGCAGTTTACAGAACTGCTTTCAATACAACCTAATAAAAAACAATAAATATAGGGTCATAGGAACGGTGTTCCCACACCTTTTTCACGTTTTGCTTTAAAATGGCTGTAAAGGTGTTATGAATGGCTATTTTTTGAATGCGTTCCCACGCCTTTTTTGTTGGCACTACATCCCTGTGTAACGCTTATTCAAAATCATTAATCGTACCTAAGCAGGCCACAGAAATAAGATCAATATGCAATCTTTCAACATCACTCTCTTCATTTTCCTAGCCTACTACCATTAGTTGCAATCGCCCGAGCACTGTCCTTAATCTCTCCTGATACAAAAACCGTATGTACTCCCGAACGACACAACCCGTGTGTGACCTTCACATGCCATGCACCGCAGGAAACAAAAACATGGTTGTTGGCTGCCTAACTTTGTTCAGCTGACCGTTCAACCCTTCAACATCAAAACGCCATGTAAACGCACACCTGATTGTGGCCAAATTTAGCCACAATCTTTAGGCCGGCCACAATCGAAAAAGCCACAATTATTATGTGCCATGTAAAGAGGCTAAATATCACGCCATAGTCATGTTTGCAAAGTAAACCAACGTGTTGGCGACGTTTGTGGACACAACATGCATATTTTTCTACAGGCACTCGCCTTGTTCGTTGTACAATATTGTGTCACTGCATTGGATATCAAAATTATCAGCGCTCCAAGTTTGGAGACCGGAGCAAAACGCATCACCCAACGCTAGGATAGTGTAGTTCGTAACTCCAAAAGATCCCACAACGCGTTAAAACTGGGGAGTAGTAGAATACACTCATTGCTACGCCAGCGCAGTTCACAACTGCAAAAATATAAGGCTGCGCATTAAACAGCGGAGTGAAACACACTCAACGCTACGACAAGCCTGCTCACAACTGCAAAAACATCAGGCTGCGCGAATGTCTCGTCCAATAGCAATCGAGCAAAGAAGGCATACGGCTGAAATTGCGGACACCTGGGGTTGATCCTTTGAAACCTGCTAAGCTACACAAGAATTGAGAATGCGCATAAAGTGCGCAAGAAAACTTTAATTTTTTAATATGTGGCCGTTATATGCACAACTACTGGCGGGACAGAACAGATACGGGCTTGTGTGAGCCTTTATGATCAATCCGCCTGAACTGCCAGTTAATGACGAAGCTCGAAACGATGCATATATTGCAAGCACAGGTGTGCAGCTGTATTAGCGCCCACTCAAGGTTGCCACATCAAAAACGAAACGGGAAACTAATGAAGCATCAAAAAGTGAGCCAAATAAGCGAGCTGAAGAGGACAGTTTTGAAATTTGGCTCAGAAATCAATTAACGTCCATAATTGGCTTGCAATCCTTTTTTGTGATTTTCCCTTGATCGAACGATCTGGAAAAAGTCACGTCACTAACAGTTTGATTGGATGTGCGCCGCACACGTCCCTTGGCAGAGGCGCAGCCAGAATGAGGCCGAAGAGGCCATGGTCCCCCCCAAAAAAAACTTGTGATTTTTCGCTGGTGTTTCATATCAACCTCAACTGTTCGGAAGGAACAGTCGGACTCGTGTAGCGTGGTGTTCTCTCACTGACCAAGGTTTAACGTGACTTTGCGATTTGGATGCGAAACTATACGACTAAAGCATTCGACATTGTTAGCAAAGTTGCCAATTAATGCGGACAACACGAGCTGAGGTGTAGAATCAATGAAATGGAAGGGCGCAGCTTTCTTGCAAAGGACTAAAAATTCAGATGAGACATTTTTGAGAGGATTATTTGCAGGAAATATTGCCGAACGAAATAGAAACATACTTGGTCAAGACATGATCAACCCCAAGCGCACCACACAATGGAGTGTTATGCAACAACGCAATGTTTCTCACAGCACTGTTGGCATTGTTACTAGTGGGTATATGCGATGCCAGGTAGTGACATAGGGTCTCGATTTTGAAATGTAAAGCAAGTCACTGTCAGCGCAGCATACAAACTTTGTTAATATCACATTTCTTACAGTTTCAGAGAGCAAATATAAAAAATAATTAGCAGGCAAACCATTACAAGACGCCAAACAGTCATGGTGATTTTGTGTGATAGCTGGTGTTGACTCTTCTTCGCTAGTCTTGAGAGCAGAATATGACAGATGGATATTTACATGGTACAGTGAGCCAGTCTAAGGCCCCCAAGAGAAGCTTTTTTAGTTGGAACAAAACCAATTTGGGGCTCCTAAGACTTGCAAAATCATTTTGAAATAAATAAACGTTGAGGCTAATTAATGTGCATCAAACTTCAGCAAGAAATGCTTGTTTATTGATCATATGAAACATTATGTTAAAACATAACGGTATTCAAAAAATGCGATCATATTACCATTTTTTAAACATGACTTTTAAGTGTTCATAGTAAAATCTAATCAAGGAAAAAATTAGAAAAAAATTATTTAACTATTATATGAGCGATTTTCTTGTATTCTTATTCGCAAAATTTCTAAAAACAGTATCAAAATCAACTTGTCTGGCAATGCTAGACTTAATGTTTAATCTTGCTACGTCAACAAGTCGAGTTTGTGACACAGCAGACCGCAAAAATATTTTTACAAGTGTGGCTATTTTGCCTCTTGTCAGACAAAAGTCGTTGAAGTGGTCACATGACAAGTCGGCTACGATACACAAAAGACAAGGGCTAAGGCTTGAGATTGAGGTAAGTGTTAGGTTTGGCCTACAGTTCACACATTGCAGACAAGAACTAGTCACTAAAAGCTTGTCCGCACTGAAACGACGACAGCACTCGTTCATTAAATTGAGCTGTTACAGACGTCATGGTTAACTAAGCAGGTCATGCATTCCGAACTCCGCATATCACCTTTTGAACCAATTCATGATCAACTAAAGGGAGAAATCTGCAGAAGTGTTGTTGCCTGATGAAACAAAATAGACACTACCATCGAACATATTTTGTCTTAAATGTCATGGTTAACTACCCACCGCAATCGGCTCATGGTAGGCTAGATGTTGACAAGAAACGCACAAATCTTTTTCTAAATTATACCGGATGTTGTAGTTGTGCGCAATTCTCATAATGGATATCCAAATCAAACAATAGCTTACTGCTACAACTAGAAAATGTGTGTACCTGCTGGACTACATGCAATAACAACAGCTATTGTACTGCACGCTAATTCAACAATGCCAAAGAGAGCACAAATATTTTATGTCCACAATGTTCATTATTTAATAATGCAATGAATCACTTATTCAATGTTAACCGAAATCTCTTTTTCTTTTTAACCTCTTTCAGAACTTACTTCCAATTTCAAGAAGTCAATACATTTTCACCATGCTCATTACTTAATATTTAGGTAAGGCACCTTCGAGTTAGGCTACTTATAGTCAGCTATGCTCAATGCTATTCAGACAGAAACTGGTACTTGGTTCAACCTCAACGCTGAAAAAACATTTTAGTAATGACTTATACACCATTATTTTGCCATGATCTACTAGCAAATGCATTTCAAAGATGAAACAAGAATCGTCGGAACAACGACGGGCTGCGTCATAACAAAACAATAGAATCATTTTCATCTTCACACAGTTCCAAACTACAGTGCATGTTGCTTGAAAGTTGAGATGTCCTCTTCCTCAGCCTGAAAGTTGGATCCCGAGCGGCAGGTAATATTGCATTGAACCGAGACAATATAGAAAAATAAATTTTAACCAACATCATTTGGAAATAGTGTATTTTTTCTTCATAAAACTATTAATCCATTTCAAGTTTTTTCTGTGGTCACATTTTATTTCATTTGGATAATCCGGTTGGAGAGGAAACGACATCCAATCTGAATCCGAAAAATTCCCAGTATCCGGCCGGATCGGACTCCAAAATCCGGATCCTGTACACCACTGCTGCTGTTAGCATTAGATTGTATTGTGAACTGGCATGTTTCCAATCAAATTTCATTTGAAGTATCTCATAGTTTCAAACTCTTGGTTTTGTTAGAGAGAGCTTTTAGACTTGTTTGAAAATGTTAAAAAATGAAAGACGTAAAGGAATATTAAGTTAAATGGACACACTGGGACAGTAACCGTGAATGTCTTGAATTCGACGATGTAAGCAAGCCTTTAAATTCAACAATAGTTACTGGCCTGCTAATAATTATCAATAGGTCTACATCATATCAGGAAAATTCTATGCCAGCAATTCACATTGAAATACATCACACTTCTTACCCAATCCTTTAGGCCAGGGGTCACCAAACTACGGCCCGCGGGCCAAATACGGCCCG
>Ga0210059_1013399_pt1 | contig 12270 bp, 7 predicted proteins | sample Ectturendosymbi2_FD_188042 | JGI IMG/M metagenome (GOLD analysis project Ga0210059, IMG submission 188042) | Ecteinascidia turbinata endosymbiont from Florida, USA - Sample 2 (SPAdes) (version 2) | ecosystem: Host-associated > Tunicates > Ascidians > Unclassified | place: Key West, Florida...
CACGGTCGCACACCTGTGCTTGCAATATGTGCTTCGTTTCGAGTTTCGTCATTGATTGGCATTTCAGGCGGATTGATCATGACGGCTCACACAAGCCCGTATCTTTTCTTCCCTTAGTAATTGTACGTATAACAACCACATCATCAAAACGAAAGTTTTCTTGCGTGCTGCATGCATGCGCATTCTCAATTCTTACATAGTTTAGCAAGCTTCAAACTGTCAATCCTGGGTGTCCGCCATCCCACCCACATACCTTCTGATCGACTGCTATTCGACCAGACATTCGCGCAGCCTTGTTTTTTGCAGTTGAGAATGGCGCAGACGTAGCACTGAGTGTGTTCCACTCCTTGTTTTAACGCGTTGCCGGATACTTTTGCAGTCATGAGTTGTTCTGTCTTAGGAAACCGCTGATATGTTCATTGCAGTGACACATTGTAGCTTAAAGCCAAGGGTAAAAAGAGTGCGTGTAGAATAATATGCACAGGGACGCCGGAGAATGGAGGCATGGTGAGGGCATTCCCCCAGGCCCGTAACTAAGGAGGGCGAACACCCATACAAAACTTATTGTCCCCCTGGAAAAATGTGTTGTAGGTCAAAACTAGTGGACACAGTTCAAAAAATGTGGTCCCCTTTCAGAAAACTCTTCGCCACCCCTGATTTCACAAGCTGGTTACGGGCCTGTTTCCCCTCTGCCCGTTCAAAAGAGGGGCAACGGGGGCGGAGGTGCCTTTTCATCATACGTGTAGGAGCAGGCAAATTTTCGGGGTGCGAAGGATTTTCCCCGGATTTCCCCAAACTTGCCCGAAAAGTTTTTGTACAACTTTTGTCTCTAAATTTTCTCCCACAAAGATCGTGAAGACCTCTTGTTGGTGTAACCTCCAAAAAAAGGTCTTTCTGTGTTTTTATGCAAACCTTGGGTGCCATTTTTTGTGGTCAAACAAGGTTGGGCGATATTTTTACACGGATTTTCAGGGCTTTTGCCCAGATTTTCAGCTAATCAAAACTATTGGAGTTGCGCTTGCAACCCCTGCATCCCCACCTCCAACTCCGCTGCTTTTCATAATAGTATCATAGGTATTTTCATGGTTTGTCAAGATCGACTTGAAAAATACTTATTGCAGCTATTCCACTTTCAGAAAATTTGGAATGATTTTTATCATTTCTGGTATTATTTTTGAGGTCAACATTGTTACTGAATAGAAACAAACATAATTGGTAACGTTTTTTATGTTTCCATTGCCCTCAACTGTTTTATTGCTCACCCTTCCCAACAGAACCGTCGCCAGAAAATTTTCAATAGGGGGGCTTTTCGTCTGTTCTGGGGGCTCGACATTCTGAAATTTAGTAAAAACTCCACCGATTTCTAGTGCTCTATGAGTAACTTTGATTGGTCTTTGTTCGGAGGGACTAAGCCCTCAAAAGACCCCCGTGGCGACAGGACTGCTTCCCTGGCGCTGCTCCGGCGTCCCTGAATATTCAAGTTGTGTCGACAAACTACGCCAAAACGCTGGTTTGCAAATGTGAATATGACGTCATATCGTGACGTCACAAACAGCGTATATCCTGTAACAATGACCACCATACGCCACTGTTCAATACTAGAATTTGGTAGGGGGGCATCCAATCAAGCAGTCGACCCGGGCATCACCAGACCTCTGCATGCCACTGCTCCGGCTCCTGCTCGGTTTAAAACCCTAACTCCGGCGGGAATCTACTACTGCTCGAGTCCATTTGGAACTTTTAAGTTCTGCTACATGATCATTTCTGCTGTGAAGATGAGGAGGTTACGGATCAGGATCCCCGGAGTTGACTCAAGCAGAATTCCCGTTGTTTTATCGGACCAGCAGCCGGATTCACTTTTAATTTTCGGCTGCAGCAGGAGTCTGTATGGTCTTTAAAAATGTCATTGCTTGCGATCAAACATTGCTGAATTTCGGTTACATCGATGGTTGCCGGAGTTTGAACAGGATTAGAATAATCAAATTTTAAAAAGTTTCGGACCCCGATCCAGATTCAAAAATTTTTGAAGAGGAGCGGATAGGAGTCAGAGATAAGCAGTGGACACGACTTGCTAGACTGGATCCGGACTATGACAATTTTGTTTGATTTTTGATTGTATCCGGACTGTAAAATGCTTCCTAATTTTGGGATCAGGAGCGGATTTGGACTGAGTTGATGGAAATTAATTGCATAGTTTCTGTCATTAAAAAGCTGTATTTTGTTAGTTTTTTGGACTTGGATTTCAAATTTCTTAAACGTTTTGGACTAAGTTTGGACCTGTTCTGACTTTTAAAAATTTAGGACTTGAACTGGATCGCAAAATAAAACAGTTCGCTCATCTCCGCCCGGATTCTGAAAATGTGACTCAGGCCACCTCTCCAGCCTCCTGTGAAGCTATTCCTGAAAATTTCTTATCGCTTCAGTGAAATTCGTTCAGCCGCAAATTGTCAATATTGTCTTTTGTTGCCATAGCCTGCACGGACGCCTCTCTCCTGTGCTATAGGTTGATTTCGTCGAAATTGTGAAAATTTTGTCAGGATGAAATAAAGCGAAATCTGACGGATGCTTCCGCTTACAATAGAGTAGGTGGATCAAATTTTTGGTTTTGAAGAAACGAGCGTGTTCATTCCCTCATCACAAATCTCAACCATGCGAATCGTCACATGATACAATATGAATATAGGCTAACTATAACTTATAGTTATTAGTGTAGCTGTAGTGTAACCTAAGCCTAGTTGGTGATGCGCTGTACCATGATGTACGCGTTTCATCAGTATGAGTATTGCTTTTGCATAGCAAACAAAGTCTTTCCATGCGCTGCGTTAAAATGCAGGAAAATGAATTTGCTGCTTCAAAATTTAGGAAAATTCATTATTTGGCTGGCAATCTGATTTATGTGCTGCAAAGCATTTGAAACCTTGATCGGAAAAATTTGCATGCATCGTGCGCCACGCCCAATGTAATGTAAAATGTGCACCCCCATCTGAAGTGAATTATCTTTCACTTTTTTCTTTTTATCAGTTAGCTCTTTACCTCAATGTTTTGATGTTAGAATGCCTTCATTTCTCTCACACGATTGGACCCCTTGTTTTATGGTGGATGTATGACACAACAGTTAGGATGCTGTTAAATTGTTTCGCTCCTACACCAGTGTGAGTGTGGTCATGTGCAAACACCTATTCTGCAACGCGTTACGGCTAACCATTTTTCTTGTGCTCCTATGTTGTTTGATTGTGACTATGAACCATTACCATGTGTCTGAAATATTAATAAAACATTATTATCATTATTATTAATTATTATTACTACTACATGAGTACTGTATAACAAATACCACTGATAAATGAAAGGTAGGCTATTCCTATTGTGTTCGTATACTATAGCACTAGCAGGGTAACAAAGGCCTATATTATTTGCTTGACTGTCAAATGAATTTTTAACTCGATGTCTATCACAGCTGTTCTTTGGTGATAGTCTACATATTAGCCAAGGTCAATGTCATTTTTACAAGAGTTTAACCATTAGTAAAACAGTATTTTAAAAAATTGGTTGAAAAAACTTTTGATTTTAAAAAAATTTATGATACTGTAACAACCTCAAACACTTTGTCAAGGTATCTATAGTTTTATGAAGTTGTTAGCCCATTGAACTTTAGATCGGCAACATCATCCTATAAAGTTTTGTCATGTCATGATATTTTTGACAGTTTATATTCATACACTATTTTGGTATTTATAAATTTGGTCAAATACTGCTATGTTTTTTGGATCAAAACTTAAGTAGACCTTCAAACATAGACTGAGCAACCACAATTTATAAACTTGTGACTTATAGTGAAAATGTTGTTTGTAAAAGAGTGTGGATTATGATTGGCAAGCCACCATATTATTCACTATTAAAATTTAATGCACTGCTACTGCTGTTGTTTGCTGATTTTGTTGATTGTCTAGTCATTGTAACAGAACACAAATTTTTTTTTAACACGAAGTTTATGTTGCAATTATTTTCATTTAACAAAAAGCTAGAATAATTATAATGACTTTTGTTGGTATATATATATATATATGTAAGGATTGGCAATAATTTTATAAACTACTACTTTTTACAGATGATACCTCACTAATTCTATTGTTTCTTGCTAAAGAAATTAGTTGAGGAAAATTGCACCTATTGTAGAGATATCTGTTATTACCTGCTACTAAAAATTAACAGGTATTATCTTCAAAGCCATTGATTTGTCTTTACTACTACTTCACCAGTAATTACCATTCTTGTACTGACTTTGAAATGATAACGGTGCACTGACTTAAATCTTTTCAGTAAAATAGTAAACTTGGGCAAACACTGGTGAGGCAAATACTAAGACTTTCATTTCTGTCATTGAGTCCATTTTTCTATGATGCATTAAACACTGTTGAATCTATGTTTACATTGTATGAAATTACTACGAGAGTAATCATTTAAAACTATAAGTTTAGTGCTCATAGTTTACATATTGTGTGCACTTTTTGATTTGTTTTACAACTGTGGACTTTTTGTTGTGGAAATACTTTATTGCTTATTTGATGCACTCAGGGTAGCAATCCAGCATTGACAATTTGAATCATTCCAAGTCAGATCAGTCAATGCCTTAGGCTGACTTTTTAGATTTTGGTTAAATAGCAACGAAGTTATTTACAATCTTAATAAGCACACAAAAAATTCTAGCTTTCTAATGTGAGTAGTCTCTGAAAAATAACCTTATAAAAGTTGCTTTCAGACCTTAATTATGTTATTTATGTTTTACTTATGTTTTCATCCATTTCTGGTTACATGATAATGAAGATATTTTTATGAATTTTAATTTCTTAATAAAATGTGTTCTTCATTTGGCTTGTTTGCATTGTATGTATCCTGGCTTGCAAATCATGCACAAGCATATTTTGTAGAAAATTATGAGCAAAACCTGATACCATGTAGCTGGGTAGTTGCCACATTGACACAAAGTTGTCAGTAACATCAAACACAGCCGCCAATATATGCGAGCACATCAAAGGCAGCTGAAGTCACTGCAGTCATGCCAAACAAGTTCACAATCATTGCGATTGAAACGTTGATACACATTTTCTAGGGTCTAACTGGAATACAAATATAAACACACTAACATGGTTGTACTTAGGACCTGTGCTGATCTTGAATGTTTTGCATCACATTGCCAAAAATCTGTCATATTCACAATTTATTTGTGCAAAGTATTTCATACAAGCTGCAAAACCTTGACTAACTGTCTGCACAGTGAGCTGTACTTTTTACCAGCTATGACATTTTCATCTTTTCATTAATGAAGTGCCGTCAACCCTTCAGCGTATTTTGATTGCCAAGTTTAAATTGGGTCAAGATATTTGGTAAAAAGAAGTTGGTAAAAATTTGAATTTAATTTGAACAATTTCCTATTGCATTGCTTACAACTAGTAAACATTGTTAAGCTCATTTTGTACTCAATTTCCAGAAAGTACAGAATTGCCCTAAATAGGGACTCCGCAGTATGGTCATTTATGGAGCATCACCCTTTGTAGAGCATAGAGCAGAATTGTAGTTGCAGCTACTCTTGCTCTTGCAATTCAGCAATATATTCTGCTGTTTGTGGAAAGTTCACAACAATCACGTCTTCATAATTAATTTACAAACATCCACATATCATTGTTTTTTCTCATGGAGAGCATAGAGTAGGGTTGTAGCTATGATTAGTAACACTCTTGTAAAAATGGGAAAAAGTTTTTATATTTTTACAATGGATCTTTTTTCTAATCTGCTATGGCCACAATGGAATATCCTGATGAAATAGTGACAAAGGAAAGTAAATTTATGGTATAATTTTTAGAAAAAAACTTAATTTTTGGTATGGTGACTTCATTGAAATGAATAATAAAATCAACTAAAGATATACAAATAGACAAGATGAATAAATGTTAGGAGTAACAAGAAGTTTCAGGAGGTATTATTGCAGAGAGTGCACATGATATTAAGCTAACATTTTTGGTGTGTGTATTATAAGAATAGCATAATACAAACCTTTGTTTTAACTGAATGTAGGGATATGTTTTTGAGAGATATTATGAATTGACTGATTTGACTTAGGAGCAGCTTTTGTTGATTACTTTTGTGTTAATGTGAATATGGAGATCACATACTTAATATTTATGATTGACAGAGCTGCAAAATTTCTTTTTCTGAGATGAGCCCCCCAGGGTTTCGTGTTTGCTACATTTGTGGTCGTGAATTTGGGTCAAAATCAATTGATATACATGAACCAAAATGCTTGGAGAAATGGCATCAGGAAAACCATAAGCTCCCCATGCATTTGCAACGCCAACCTCCACAGGTGAGTATTTAATGGATAGATTTTCAGTATGCTGCTCATTCTTATTTTTTGTTGTTTACAATGTGTCAAACAGTGCACAGAATTATCTTAAGAACTTTATTTGGTTTATGACTTTATGGAGCATTGTAGAAAATGATATGATATCACAGCACAACTCCTAAGAATTTCTGTTATAAATTTATTGATTTTATTTTTCAGAAAATATTACTTTATATGACCAAACAAAAATGACTGAGCTAGAACGTATACAACTACTGTACAAAGAAGCATTACCAACGAAAATAGACATAAGAGACGATAGCCCCATGGTTTGTTGAAGCCCCACCAAAATAAACAGCTCAAAACATGAGCAAAACGTATAGTATGTTTTGAACTTTGAAGCAAATTGAAAGCATGCATGGACCTTGGTTTGTTTCTTTGGGCAGCAAGAGCATGCATTTTTAGGCAGTGCATTACACTTTATTCAAATAACTTGGTTCACCTACATATTTTCCAACATACACAGGGTGCCCAAGTGGATTCATTTTGCAGGATGCAGCTTAGACCTATTGATGTAGTAGTTCCACTGATATTTTGAGATTGTTTCAATGGTTGGTTTCTTTATTGAATTAGGTTGAAAATATGCAAAATATGACTTTATGACCTAACATGGAAAATATTTTTGATGTAGACTTCGTAGGGGTGTGATTTTTGTTTTAAAATTCGTTTCATAGCTTCCTGAAGCACAGAAAAAATATGACTTTTATGACGTTAAATGGCCCTAGCTATAAGCTTCACTGGTGCACATTGGTATTAAACCGTTTTATGGAGTATGATGGACTTTAATGGCAATTTGGAGTTTTACAGCCAAACTGCAATGAAACGAGCCAAATACTTCTGATAGCCAAATCTCGAGAATGCCAAAGGTGATGCTCTTGCCAGTGCAAATGCTGATTATGTAGCATGTTTTGCACTTAACCATGCCCATTTTTTTAAACTTTGCAGAAACCACAGATTCTTCCAGCTTTGGTTACAAATACATCGAAATATTCGAAGGAAGATGCAGCTCTTAATGACTACAACAGTGCTGCTTGGAAATCTTCTCAAGCTCAGCTGGTACCTTGTGCCAAGTACGATGTGCATTTCATTTGGGTTGTCATCTTTAAAAAATTGAAAAGCAGAACATGCGCAAAAGTTGCTGCTGCTCATCTTTTCTACACGGCTTTTGAGTTGCAAAAAAAGCAATTACTGAGGATTGTGCTAATGCATTTTCGACATAGTTACGATCATAAGCGCGGCCAGGGGGGCAAAAAGGCCCCGGATTTCTAGCATATCTTGTCGTTTTGTGCTTCGAGAGGCAGTGTCCCATACAAAATACTGTTGCTCACTCAGAGTCAAAATATTCGGCCCCTCCCAAAATTGTGGGCAAGCTACGCTAATGGTCCCGATTGGTTATTTTTTTGTAGTTGTGGAAGAACGTTCCTGCCTGATCGTCTTGAAGTACATCTGAGAAGCTGCAAACCAGTGAAGAGACCTGGTACTGCTGTGTTACTGAAACGAGCAAGGCAAATCAACAACGAGGTTGATGCTAAACGCTGATGTAAAAAGACTGCACGCATGATCTTATCCACTGATTGTAGCGATTTTATTTCAGCTGCAGCCTCCAGTAGTTACTCCCGAAAATACATACGCCTCAACTGATGCGTTCATGAAAGGAAATATAGGAATACCTCCACTGACCAAGAAAGCCGTTGGCGAACGTGGGAATCGTCTAGTAGTCAGACCACTCTCTTCTCGAAGCTCCTTTACCAATTCGCGCAACACTCGCCAGAGTAGTGGTAAGAGTGGCTGAAAAAATATGGAATGACTTGTCTGCGTATCTCTGCACGCAAAATTATTTTTTTTACTAACAGGAGCCATAATAATCTACGAGGCAGTAGGACAAAATTTTCGCGTACCTGCTTACCGCATGTGTCCTTGTTTTGATTGCCATGCTCTGGTCTTATTTGCGCTCAATGTCACTATTTGTGGAAAGAAGCTAAACAAATCTGATGTACCATCTTTTGACAAGTGCTACTTGGTTGAAGATGCCTTTCTTGAAGATGCCAGCAGTGGCGTGGTGTTAAAAAAAGATATGGGAAAGCTGGGATTTTTTCTGTTGAGAATTTCACAACAAATAAATAGTGAAGCGCCGCCGTTACTTTACATATAGAAGTAAAGAGACGCCATACCCCTCAAAAGAGCCTGGAGGCCGACGTTGCTCCGCGTTGCCTCTGAGTGCACAGCAAGATATCAACCAGTTTATGCCCATTTATGTTAAGTTGACTCACAACCGCGCTGTTACAGATGATGAGCGTCCAAGTACGAGAAACTCGTCAAAGTTGAAGCAGTTGCGTTTCAAACCTTTTGACCGGACGAGCGCTTTGCTGCCGAAAACATCGTCGCTGGGTCCGCAGAGAGCGATTTCTCGAGTCAAAACGGTGGAAGCGAGTTCACTGCCGGCGAAGTCATTGATTCCCCACCCGCCTGAAAGAAACAAGCAAGCGTCCCGTCCGAGCCGGTCTCTTCGTGAAAGATACAAATCTAAACCAAGTAAGGTCAAAGGAAGTCTTACTGGGATAGTCGAGTGATTTCTTGAAGAACAAATTCGGCTATTAATTTGTTAGACGTAGACAAAAACCACGAACGCGTAAGGTTGTCAGAACAGAAAGTGAATGAGCAGCGGTACACTTTGAGCTTTGTTTGTCTTGGACTTGTTCGTACACGTTGTACGACCGCCGTTTCTCTTGCTTCACAAGGGCTTGCCAGTTGTGTATTCGGTCCAAGCTGCCCCGCACTGTCTGCCAACAATGAAAACAATAATAGGTTTGTACCCGTAGTTTGTATCTTTGCGTTTGTACTTTTATTTCATTGCCTCGGTTTCGTGCAGACGTTAGCAAACCCGTGCTTAAGTCGTCTCATGAGGCACGGAGAATTGCCAAAGGAAGCATTGCGTGTATATATGAAATTACATGGTATACAACGCCTGCATTGACTAACTTTGTGCTGAACCGTCAGTTTACGCAGAACGCGCAACAGAAACTCAATTTCACACCTCAAGACCGCTGATCGAGTAGTCACTGCGCGCAAACAATTCATTGTTAGCCAAGATTGGTATCCGAAAAATTAATGTAACAAATATCACCTGTTGAAGTCTCACAAAAACAAAAAATGTAAATTTATCAATCTTGAAAAGTTTTGTTAGGTTGGAAATTTCAAAAGACGCTTAAACCTTTGGAAAAAATTTCCGCTCTTGTGAACCCATTGCTCCTATTTGTATCATAATCGCACCATACTTGCCTATAATTTCCGACAGAATTTGCGTATTTTCAGAAATATAGGCCAAATTGAGACTAACGGTTGGTGTCGAATGAATGTGGGGAAAATGAACTTTAAAATATTACTTTCTTGTGTCACCACTTCACCAATGTTTTGAGACATTGCAGTTGATTTGTTACCGTGACTGAAAAGAGCGAGTAGTTTTCCGACCAGATTTGCAGAAAGGCAGTGCAGTTCTCTGGGCAAGAGTTTTCATACTTTATTTTTGCTTATGGCCGAGTACAGTGACGTGAGCGTGAGTGAGATTACCAGATCGGTGTTGCGGTTTTGCTACTTACGCCTGATGTGTAGTTGCGGTACAAATCAAGCGCATGATTGTCAAAAGCTTAGTAGATTAAAATCTCAAGCATTTGTAAGTTGAGCTTAAAAAGGTGATCAAAAACTGAAGAACCGAAAGATAAATTTCCATGATTTTCGCGAGAATTGACAATAAAGAAAAGCTGGTTAAGTTTTAGTGTAATGTCCGCAATGTGCTTAGCCCAATTAATCGTTTCCAATGTATGATTAAGCTTTCTGCATGTTCACCAATTGCAAACATTGCTAGATTAAAATAGGCTAGGCGTATATTTGAACTATTTCAGATTAACACAACTCAAATAGCACGTTTGCATTGATTTGAGATATTCAGGAAATCGACTTCACTGTCACTTTTGCCGTTAAATACTGCTTTCGTTAAGCACCTTTGTATGGGAAAATTTTAGCGGGCACTCATGGTTAAAGAATATCGTTTGAAATTTTGCATCCAGTTTTGATTGCATTACCTAAAGTGTTTTTATTGCTTTTCGACATACTTGATGTTTATCATGCAATTTCTTCTAATCCAGTCTAATTTTTCAAGCAAAACCATTGCACCCCTGCTGCAGATCTTTCTGCTGCACTTTCGTGATTCCGCAATGCGAACCCTCAGCAAAAGCTGAGACGATTTTGCACGCAGGTTCAGTGTGAGTTTATGGCATTGATATCTCTGTAGTATTGACAACATTGGGCTATTGTGTGGCTGCTTGTCGGCAACTTTGCTGGTGCGTGTTCGTTGCTGGTGATATCCTGTAAAGGCTTTGTAATTTAATACTCACTCTCGTGCCACCACTAAGCTTCTAGAGACAAGGATTCACTCGCATGAAAACAATAAGCTATTCTCGCTTTTTGGGCGTATCAATCGCGAGCTTATTTTCAAGCAGTATAGCTACGAAGAAGCGGAGCAGACGCAATTTAAATCCTGTCGATTAGAAATTATTAATCGCATACTTGTTAGGTCTAGCAAAATGTCTGAAACCGTACTAGCATGTCTTGAAAAAATTAAAGTACACCACCTTTCATGAACCTCAGCTCCTTTGAAGTTATTGCCTGCTTGTTTGAAAACTTCATCGCAGAGTCCAGCTGCCCCTCCCGCCCATTCGTTTGTTGGCACACCTGTTACTGACACCCGCACGCCTTCACTTTCAATCTTGCCAGACAAGCAGTTGGTCTCAAATAAAGCAGAAAAGGCCCTGAAACTGCTCTTATGCGTTGTTCCTTGGAGTCAATTAAATATCTGGCGTGTGTATTCAGAGTTTGTCTGCTTACATTGATTTTTATCTTAACCCCGAGCAAAAAATTATTTAAGTTGTTGTTTTCGAGCAGATATGCATTGCGGGCTGCAGTAAACGACTAGTTGCGAGATGCGGCCACCGCTATTAGTGGCTGCGACTTCTTACTAGGAGTTTGTGTTCTCGATTTTGATCAATGCATGGGATCCATGTCGTTTCAATATTCATGTAAATTGCCGTTGTGGCCTCGTATTACAAAGAAACACTCAAGTGGAAAACGTGTAGTGATGACGTAGTTGAAATTCCAATGAGAGATGGCTAAAAATGTTGTCTAAAAATTCTGATAGGTTTTGATTTAGAAAATTGGAAATATTTCTTGTCGTTTTGTCTTCGATTACAGGCGTATGACCAGGAAAGTGTTCAGGTTATGTTTCCCTTAACTTATATTATACTCGTGAAATGTTTTAACATGAGGCGAAACTTCAGTTGTGCAACTTTACGTCGTACGCTCAACGAGCTGCAGCGTGCTCATCGAGCAGAAAGGCAGTGAATGCCTCGTTCATGATCGCGCAAGGCACTTCATTTTATGTACTGCACCAGTTCTGACTCGTCGTTCTTGCACATGCGCGTGTATTTACGCGAGTGCTTTGGTTGAGACGTGTACAGTCGGTTTGGGTATTTCGAGCAATTTTTCCCTGTGTGAAATGTAGGTCGCACTCCAGCAGATGCTTTGTTTACAAACATAACTTTTTTTCCTGAAAAAAAAAACACTGGGGGCTACGTACCGCGCAGATATGGAGACACATTATTTTTTTCTGACGCGAAAAGTTTTGTAGCAACCAATTGCTGTTCTACCTGTCCTGTTGTTCTATTTCAGTGGTTCTTAACGTCGTCTCCAGGGACCCCCAGTAAAAAATCTGGGGTTCCCAGAAGGAATGTCGAAGTGTTTTCTTTTAACTTTCAGATGCACCAACAACAACGACCATCACTTTTGATAATGCCATAACGCCGACGAGGGCCCCCAAG
>Ga0210059_1013400_pt1 | contig 12269 bp, 7 predicted proteins | sample Ectturendosymbi2_FD_188042 | JGI IMG/M metagenome (GOLD analysis project Ga0210059, IMG submission 188042) | Ecteinascidia turbinata endosymbiont from Florida, USA - Sample 2 (SPAdes) (version 2) | ecosystem: Host-associated > Tunicates > Ascidians > Unclassified | place: Key West, Florida...
GTGGGGCAAGCATTTTTCTGAACTGTTTCATGTGTCTAATGGGGTTAGACAAGGGGGAGTACTGAGCCCATACTTGTTTGCTGTTTATTTAGATGATTTGTCAAATGAACTAAACAACATTAAAGCGAGGTGTTATATTGGTGAAGCCTTATTAAACCACTTGATGTTTGCCGATGATATTTGTGTGTTCTGTCCAAGTGTACGTTGGTTGCAAAGAATACTAGATGTGTGCCAGACGTATGCAGAATCGCATGGGATTATCTTCATCTGCAACAAAACTGTTTGCATGACGTTTAAGGCTAAACGTGCAAAAAGCACAGCCACTCCAATCTTGAAATTGGGTGGTCACTACGTAAATTCTGTTGACCAATACAAATATCTGGGGATTTTATTGGATACTGAGCTCTCAGATGACAAAGACATTCAGAGACAACTGCGATATCAATATTGCGCAGCAAACAAGCTGCGAGACTCTTTTTCCCGTTGTTCAAATGCAGTCAAAAACGTACTTTTTCGTTCCTTTTGTACGCCCATGTATGCATCTCAATTATGGTGTAATTTCAGGAAGTCATGCATGCAGAGATTGCGGGTGGCATATAATTTTGGTTGCAGAGCTCTATACAACCTGCCCGGGAGAGCGGGTGTTAGTAGCCACCAAGTTCAATGTAACGTTCCTACCTTTGAGGCTCTGCTACGTAAATACAAGTACCTGTTTCTCGAAAGATGCAGAAAATCTAGCAACGTATGGTTACGTGCTTTGATGCACTCAGATTGTTTGTACTCGTCACTATTCTTTGAACACTATAATCGCATTTTACTCTGTGATTGAGTGATCGAACTTTGCAGTGTCCGTTTGATCGATAGCGTGTCAAGCCACAACGCTTTCGCATTTTACCTAGACTAGACCAAGTTAGTAATTAGCGCCCTACTCCGCAGTAGTGCTGTAACAAGTGTTACGTGTTAGCTAACAATAGTGTTAAGAATGTGTCTGTAACCCTATGGTTCTGTCTTCAAAACAGTTGCAAAAAGTGTCTGTAACCCTGTGATTCCACCGGCTTCAATGCCTTGTACTACCTTCTGTTTTGTCTGTTTTTATCAACCTGCGTTCTGCAGAGTGTGTGTGTTCATACTATGGACTTCGTGTCTGCTCACAAAGAAATAAATTAAATTGACGCAAGATTTCAAAACCCTGCAAAGCGAAAAAACTGTTTCAGGGCTGCGGCCAGTGCTGTCCGTGAGTCAGTAGCACATCTGCTGCGTAGTTTTGCAACATAAAAGTAAGTCGATGAGTCATTTGTTGGAACTGATGCCGCTAATTGAACCATACAGCAGCGTGTAAAAAGTTAAAGCGAATGTGGGAACTTGCGGCCCGCGTGAACATTTGATATGGCCCGCATCAGAATTTTCCCTACCCAATTTGGAGCACAAAATCGCGTGGAAACGAAGCACTATGGTACTTAAAGATAGTATGGCATAAGAAGATTCTATCCCTCGTAGTAAGATAAAGTCAGAATTTTAGGATAAAATCAATTGCTATTTGCGGCCCACCAGCGCAGGTGCGTAACGAAGGGGGGTACAATTCCCCGGGCGCAGAGTCACCTTGGTGGTGCCAAATCACTGTGGGGGGCGCAAAAAAGTCCCAACAATGTCACAAGTACTTTCTTGAATACAATGAATTTGCTTCCGACAGACCTCAATTTCGAACATGGAGGACGCCAAACTTGCTCCTTGTCCGGGCGCGCCTCCATCTGACCTCGTTATGCCCCTGCGCCTGTGATATATAATCCACAATTTATGCTGCCCGTGATAGTAAGTAGGTTCCCCACCCCTGGGAAACCGCTACTTTTTAAATAGCGTCGCTACCACTCTTTGTTAAATTTAATAGCGGCGCTACCGCAACCGTTCCTGAATGAAAACAGTAGCGAGTTATCGCTACCACTATTCGCTACCGCTCCTTTTGCTGCACGTTTAAAAAAGTTTTGGTCTTGTTTTACAGACGTACGTTCTATTTTGGAAAACACAATGTTGTTTTGTAAGAATTTGTTAAAGAAAAAACGTGATCTGAAAAAAAGGGTCATTGAACAGTTATGATATAGGAAAAATTATTTTACAGTACATGCACATATAAATGAAACACAGACTGCAGAAACGTCCGTATAAAATGCATTTAGCGTTGTGAGTCGATTGTTGTAGGCTAGCATTCGCCTTCATCAATGCAAGTTTCGTGCTGTGTGCAAGGTACTCAAGAGAATGGTCAAGCAATAAATGAACCAAAACTGTTTGTCACAGAGTTTAATGCGCGTGAAAATTGAATTAGGCCCACAACCAGGGTGGGGGACAAACTGGGCAATCAAAGCCTCCCGCGAAATTTCATGCGTTATTTTAAATTTTCAAAAAAATGTTATGTTGATCTATGTCTCATGTAAACCCGTGAACAAATTTCCACCTACTTGTATTTTACTTGGGTTTTGAACTGAGGTCCTTGTTTCTGCATGGTTCAGTGTATTCGCGATTGTAGTTTTGTGTAGAACGTAGTTGATATATCTGCGTGCAAAGAATGTTTATTTAGATATTCGAGAGAGAATTGACCAACCACCGTTTCCTTAACATTCCAGCTTTTGTATGCAGCATAAGTGTTGAATGTTTTATTTTCAAAGGTGTGCAATGCGCATTAAGCAGCCGGCATCAGCTCTACAAAATAAACCTAACATCAACAATAGAAACCTGTCCATTTACTGTAAAAGCTTTCGAGCAATCTGCCGACGGGTCTGCCTTTATATTTTTGTGATGATTTAAACTTGTCTGTAGGCCTATTCAAGCTGCGGGTCCGCACAAAGGTGACAAGCAAGCAAATCAGTCAAGCTAATTATTTTTGCAGGACATTGATTTCACGTACCACTACGCATCCACAGTACTGAAATCTTATTCATATAAAATCTAACATAAATTTATCTTATTCCATTATGAAATTAAGTTTCACTATCAGTGCATTCAATGCCCATACGTACTTTTTCGCAAAATCTGAAAAACTTTTGCATGAAAATATGCAAAAACACTAAGAACCACACAGAATTTATTTAACAACTGTGGAAAGTCAAAGCCAAGCGGTCAGAAAACAGTTCTTTTTCTTATGCGAAGTTGTGGCATCCAAAGTTTGGTGTTACATTCGGACAACGATCACATGCAAATGTTGACAGCATGTGCTTTGCGGTTTAGCACATGGAGATGAATAAAATTTTAGCAAGATTGTGATGATAAAAGAAATCAATCACTTGACGTTGTGTGGCTGTGCCAGGTAAGACTGTTAATCAATTAAATTTTTGCAACACCAACTCTGCTTGTTAAGCCCAGGCGATGGCCATTTGCAAAAAAATGGCATCATGTAATTTTTATTTAAAACATGGAGGCAAATAAAATTTCAGCGCAATTGCAATGATAAAAAAATCCAAACTACCTGCCATTTGGTAGGGCTGTGTCAAGTTTAAACGTAAATGAACCAAAAGTTTCGTCAGTGTTAACTTTGCATGCTGAGTTAAAAGACCGAAAATGTGAGATTGGTTTATTTGAATTATGTTCAAGCAAACTCACGATAACAAGCTCAACGCGAAGTGATTTATCCCCCATCTCAAAGAGAACACTTTCCTGTAGTTCCTCTAGAACGTTTGGGAGTTCAAAACGGGGTTAGGAGATTGAGCGGACGCGCTGTAGCATGCTCGGAAGCTAAACCCTCAAGTGACCGGGAATTGTGATTTGGCAACGTCCACAGAGTATGCGAACGTTTTCAGCAGTTATCACTGATATTGAAAAACTAAAAAAATACTGTGAAGGAATAAACATAGCAATTGCACGCACAACGCGAGTTTTACAGAAGAAAAACTTTTGTTGTTTGGCAAAGTAGCCTTATTTGATTTTTGCTGAACAGCAGAACTTGGAATGAGTAGCAGAAAACAAAAATAATGCGCTTTTGGCGCATCGTTTAGTGAAAGTGTAAAATTCTTCAACGAAAATAGTTTTATACCGGAGACAGATTTTTTTAGTGAGTAGGGAAAATTACTGATTTGCGATTTGGAGTACTACGGAATGTCATAAATTAAGCCCATGTCTAGCAGTATACCATTCACAACACAAAGTAACGCAGATGCTTCGAAGTGTTTCAAGTGAAGAAAGAGGGGAGCAAACAAAATATATTGGTGAGTGATTTCAGGAAAATGTTTGCAAGACAAATATCAAAAGTACAACTTCATCGGCGAAGATTGCAAAGCAAGTGCGCAAAAACTTGAAAGTTGGTGCACGACGTTAAAAGCATGACAACTTCAACATTTGAATGTAAATTTGTTCTGGGCATTGAATTCATTGTAAAGGCCTACTGCTCGACGTCCAGTGTTGGTTTGATACACTGTAATTAACATGACGAGATTGTTCGGTACAAAAAATAACCGCAACCGTTTAGTAGGTTTGCCCACAAGCAGTGCAACTCATGGAATACAAGCAAGCTTTGCTTTCTATGCGCATTTATGCTATGCCGTAAAAAAATTGCATTTTCAACTTGGTCGGTTTTGAAGAGTATTTTACAAGGTGCTTAAGTATGTAACAGCTTCGTTGCAAGTGGGAGGGTAACCCATAGCCAGACCGTCGATATGTAACATTTTATCAAATACATGTCGTTTTGGGCATAACACGTAGTGCAACAACTGATTATGTTACTTGAAAAGCAACAGTGGATGTCTGTAATCGCACAAATCATGTTGCTCACGATCAACATCGCTTAGTAGACAAACTGGCGATTTTTATTCAACGTTGCTGTGCATATTTTGTTCAGCGAAACGTTTGGTTTTCACAGGTGCAAAATTTTTGTTGCTCGGCTTGTGAACGTTGTAAGCACCAAAGAAAATGCAAATGGTAGTAAAAACAGACAATGCTATCATGAAGGTGTAGTAATAAAAATGTCATTCACGGTTCTCAAAGACGATATTTTTTCATAAGACTAAAGCCGTCAAATTAGAAAAAACGGAATCTTGTAGATGTTGGAGTTCAGTAAGCACAATCCGAGGCACGAAACTCAAAGTTAAGACCCCTACGACCACGCGTACGAAAATAGCGTTTCCCAAAATTAACTGCAACGTGAAAGAAACGCTGCGACATCTGCAACAAAAAGAAGTGCGATGTAACAGAAAAGCGACATTTCATTACCAAGGTTAGTTACAAGAAGTTTTTCCTACTGGTTTGCACGAAATTAAATACGACTAAGTAGATTCCAAACAGCATTTTTATCTACAGTGTCATGTTGCAGCAATGAAAGCACTTTGCGAAAAACAAATGACACTTCAAGCAGTGGCGAACCTCGGGTTTCCCGCGCGTGGGGACAAGCTCAGTTTAGGCCCTCCAACACAGCCCGTACGTGGCACCATAAAATAGAAGAAACACGGCAAACTGAAGCTGTACTTGCAATTATCTCATTCCAAGGACAGTTTCCTTGCTTTTGTTGCTGAAAATTTATCGATTATTTTGTCAAAAAGCTGATAAGATTTAAATGTGTCACATATTTTAACCTAGAAAATATCTAACGCTAGTGACTCTCTGTGAGAAATTTTGCTAGCAATTTTGTGATCTGAATTTCGATAACCATGTCTGTGGAGGTTCTCAGTTTATACGTGAAAGTACATAAAACACAGGTAGCAGCCGGAGCAGGGCTAGGGCATGGGCCAGTAAAAGTATTGAGGGAAATGCAACTTACAAAAAACAAAAAATTCTTCACCAATATGTTTGTTTCTGTTCAACAACAATGTTGACATCAAAAACAATAACAGAGAGTGTAGTAAACCATTATCAATGCTGTGGGTTCGTGAATAGCTGCAATAAATTTGTTTCAACTAGATCTTGTTAACCATGAAATTCCCGATGATACTGTGATGAAAAGTTAGCTCCGCACCCGTTGCCACCCTTTTGAAAGAACAGGGGAAAATTAGCTCGCTACAGTAGCTCGCTACTGCCCAGCTCTGCTCAACTGCATTATTGGTTGCAAACAGCGTATAGCGGATCGTGCTACGTATCATCGAGATTTCCACAAGCACTCAGCGTTGCCAGATAAAAAATTCAATTCAAAGCCAAACAGTGCTAAAATAAGGCCACGAAAAGACCGAACCGATTATTATTCAAAGGCCAGAAATGTACCAAACGATTTGTGGTATTGCTATTTGCGTGTTGTCTGTAATTCTAAAAGCCGTAGCTTGTGTTCGACTTTCCAGCGTGTCTGGTTCCAAAGTTGTGGTCAAAACAACCCATATCTTTTAGAAATGCTACAGGATTTCCCTAATTAATATTCTGCAATTTTGCCATAACTTTTGAACCAAAAACGCTAGAAAGTGAATCAAACCCTCTGCCGACTCATGTTAGAGCTTCGGCTCTACTGGTCCGCTCCCAGCGGATGTCGGCGTCAGCCAAATGTAAACAAAAATTCATAAACGTCCTCTAGTTATGTAAATATCAATAAATAACCAGAGATCCAAGAGTAAATATTTTTGTGTCAATTCTAAACTGCAAGACTCAGGAGGTTTGAACAGCTATCTGGCTCACTCTGCTGGCGAGTTATGGCCATTGGGATAATATTCTCATGGTCAGCATTTGTGGGAGTAACATTTTTACCACTTTTTGGTTTTGGGGCCATAATTTAGACTACAGATATGCTAGTGTTGCAACCTCTCCGGTGGTGTTGCGTTGATTGTGTGATTCACCACGAACGGGATGTGCGTGAAGAATAACATCATCATATATGTAGCGCGAGCAAGCAATAGTAAGAGAGATTGCGACGCATGATATCTATTGTTGCTTGCTGCCATGGTGCAAAGCTTTGCGCATATGCCGCTCGGGATTTCCGATCGCAACACTAGCAAGCCAATAAAGGGCTCTAAAGACTCAGATGATGTCCTAGATTCCAACGAAACTTGAACCAAAAAATGCCTCTTTGCGCCTGGGGCCAGGTAACCTCACCAACAAAGTCGCAAAAACATGCCCCTATTACGACGTCACCCACAGAGAACCCCAAAACCAACATTTTTTAATGTGAGCTAGAAGATTTGCCGAATCCCTAGATGGTTTGAACAGCTCTCAAGATCAATAGGCTGCCACGTTATTGAGCTCCAAAGCTCCGACAAAAAAGTGGCCGGAACGGGACTCAGGGGGTTCAAACCCTGGGAGGTTCAAACCCTGTCGCCAAAATGGAGAATATACTTAGTTGGAAAAGAATTGAGCATGTTTGAATCATTGCATGAAAATCAACGATTCTTCGAAAGCTTATAGAAAATTTGGAACATTTGGTACATGTATGTATTTCCACCAGAGTGTCTTCTCATGTGATGGGTAAAGTTGTGGGCATGGCAAAATCTTTTTCCACATTCCTCGCAACAATAATGTTTTTCTCCAGTATCTGTTCGCATGTGCGTCTTCAGGTTGCTGGCAACGGAAAATCTGTTTGCACACTCCTGGCGACTAAAAGGGGTGTTTCTCCAGTGTGTGTTCGCATGTGATTCGTCAAGTGGTGGGCATGGGAAAATCTTTTTCCACACTTCTGGCAACAAAAAGGTTTTTCGCCAGTGTGTGTTCGCATGTGCTTGGTCAGGTTGCTGACAACAGAGAAACTTTTTCCACACTTTTGGCAACAGTATGGTTTTTCACCAATATGTTTTCGCATGTGCTTCGTCACGCTACTGGACACAGAAAATCTTTTTCCACACTTCTGGCAACAAAAAGGTTTTTCGCCAGTGTGTGTTCGCATGTGCGTGGTCAGGTTGCTGGAATCAGAAAATATTTTTCCACACTCTTGGCAACAAAACGGTTTTTCTCCAGTGTGTGTTCGCATGTGTGTGGTCAGGTTGCTGACATAAGAGAAGCTTTTTCCGCATTCCTGGCAACAGTAAGGCTTTTCCCTCGAATGTGTTCGCATGTGCCTGGTCAACTTGCGGACAGTGGAAAATATTTTTCCACATTCTTGGCAACAGTGTTTTTCTCCCCCAGGAAATTTCATGTGTTCAGTAAAATACGAGTTTTGCGTGAAATATTTTCCGACCAACATTGACTTTTTTGTTGCGGTTTCCTCCAAATGTTCGCTTCCTGTTAATGAAAAATGTTTTTGCACATATCATATATGAAGGCACAGAATGAAAAATCATAGTTGTCCAAACTTTTGAGCGTTGAGCTGCAAAATATGGATTTGGCGAAACGAAAGCCTTTATGGCAACTGAATGTTTTTGCGGTTAACAACCATCCCACGTTAATATCTTTTGCCGAAGAGGACATTTTTGTTTCCCAATGATGACATGACACTTTAGTCGTCATGCAACCTTCAATATTTCGTGCTTTTGAAAAGAAACGTATGAACAGCATTAAATACTTTATAATATGAAGAAAGTTGCGACAAAAACAAATCGAATTTTTGAAGTCATACCTGAAACCGTTGTGCCAGCCTTTGGGTACTTTTCATTGTTTTCTGCAATTGCGGTTCCTATACACGAGCAACTGAAAACGGTAGAAATGTACATATCGGTTATGTACATTGTTCGTTTTATTTAATCGTGTGTATCATCAGTCATTCTATGCATTTCACGTCCGATACGTTTATTACTGCACGTTTTAGTATTTGATCGAAGTTACACGATTCGTGGCGCGTTTAATGATCTACAATAATTATTTTTATTTTCCTACAGCAAAACAATTTGAAGCAATTCTTATCATACGTGGGTTTTCTTTAATGTTTCGTGGATTGACGTTTGATTACGAAAAATATGCAAAACAAAATTTTCTTAGTTAATTTAAAAATAATATAAGCTCTAGTCTTTCCGCAAACGTTAAAGGTATCAACCGGCTGAACCCTGCTTTCATCATTTATTCGAATACTCAGACTTGCACATAATATCTGTATTCAAGTAACCAATCTCCACAAAAGTGAAGCTTAAGTGAATCAACTCTATCTGCAATTGTTATTAAAGGAAATCTTTTCCGCGTCATGCTACGCGTCGTCAGCCCCAAAAACCTGTAAGCAATGCTGACGGGTGAAACGTTGAAAGTCTAAAACAAGACTAGGTACAGCAAACAAACTTACGCTAAAATGAATAAATCAGAACACAAACTGAGGAAAGTGAAATTTGAACATTGCGTCGTTCACAAATACTAGAACTTGAAAACTAAATGACGCCAATTTATCGAGGAACGGAACACTCCCCATTGACGGAAAAACGCCGGTATTACTAAAGCAAAGCGTTGGTTAGAATGCGTGGAAAGCTAATAACATATGCAGCCGTACTCCGCAGACAGCGCCTTTGAAAACGCTGTGACGGGAGCTAATAACATTGCTAGCTCGCTGGATGGCGAAAAAGGTCAAAACAAGTCAAAGAACAACTCAAAACAGTGCAATAATGATTTCACACATGGGAGGATAATCCTTTGAATATTAACTTGTACGTTACGTTAGTGAAACCATGTATACTCACTGTGAAGCGTGTGCGACCCGGTTGTGTTCACACACCTTCAGCGTGGGCTTGAAACCAGAAACCTCGATGGCACTAACTTAGGCAGATGTTGGTGCCATCAGCGCGATTCGGCCAAAGAGAGCTTTCGACTTCCATTCGCATGGAAGTCACTTTAAGTGTCGCTTGCTTGGTCTTTCCCTGCTCCTTGCTTTGGCCGACTTTGCTTACATGTAGCGGACACGCTATCGTGACAGCTATAACTGGTATCTAGAGATTGAAAACATGGGTGTTCCATAAATTTAAGAGTGTAAGCTCCATGTATAGTTAGTTTATTTATGATATGATGTCGTGGAAGGCAAAAAGTCCCGCGATAAGACCATTGAGTGCCGCGACAGATTTTAACCAAGTAACTAGCAGATTCTGTATATAGCAGTAAACAATTATTACAGATTTTTTGTAAACTTGCCTTGAAATTTCGTTGCTCAATTCAAAATAGCTTGTAGAGTGTTTCCCCGTAGCTGAGGTAATTTCGTTCCCAAGTGGAACCTGAATACGTACCACATTAGAAATATCTCAAAGAATATCGTAATCATTGTGTAAAATACAAGCTGTATGCAGAAATACACTTTTACAATGTTAAAAGCAAATACTAAGCCGTTGTGGGTAATGTTTTATGGTGCTTTAAAACATGCACAATGCAAAAAAATATGTTATCAGCTTCTTGAAGAACAATGGACAAGCAATGATTGCACTGATGAGTATTCATTTAACCTCTTGCGCAGGGGTGTGCAATATTTTTTGTTGGTGGGCCATATAACCAACTGCAGACATCTAGCTGGGCCACACTAAAAATTTAGTTTTTTCATGTACACTTTAGTTTTTTTGAGTACATTAGGATTTTCATGCATGATGGGCAAAACCAGAGTGTTGGCAAGGGCCACACTGAATGGCTTGGCGGGCCGGGTTGTGGGCCGCCTGTTGCACACCCCTTCCCAATGCACAATTATTTGACAATCAAAACTGTTTCTGAAATGCACAATTATTTGACAATCAAAACTGTTTCTGAAAAAATGTTTAGTTTAATTGAAATCGAGACTAGTTTCTTACCAAGCAGATACAATATTAGCTCTCTTGAAATTATTAGCTCTCTACTTATTAGCTTTCTCGACACCTGGTGGCAAATGCTACGAAACAACATGAGTAGCAAAGAGAACAGCATTTCTCGTCTCTTACGTCTGATATTGATATTTCTACTCGCTGGATTCCATCGAAACACTTCCAAGTCATAGACATTTCAATTTTAAATTTATATCTTAAGAAAAGATAGTTTGCCAAATTTCTGCAACGATTGAAGAAGTTATAAAGGACAAAAAGAAATATTGCAAACAATCAAACAAGCATATGATTTAAATGTAACGATTCTGAATTTTAAAATCTCAAAAAGATACGTCACTATAACCTTCGTTTTTCTATTTTTGCTCTTGTACTGCTAGTTTTTCAGAACAACTGTTATTGTCTCTCTGGATACTTGTGAAGATAAACGCAAACTAAATGCACAAATTTATTATGAAGTGTAGCCCTTTCCAATGTGAAAAAATGTTTGTACCCCTTCACGATGTTTCCCCATTCGCTTGATCCCCTTAGTGATCACACAGACAGTTTTTTGTTTACCAATTTTTGTACCTCACTTCCCAACCCTAGGATTTCAAATCTTTCCAAAAATACGTCCTTTAACCTCACGACCTAAAACAGCTGTGCTCAACCCAAGGGGCGCATACAATCCGGTCAAAGTTTTTTGCGGTGTAGTATGCTTTACATAAATATGTACAACACAATGACAACCATGGGCGCAATTTCTATGTAAAATGTGGGGTGAAAGGCTTGGTGTGAAACCAATATAGACATCGGGTCGATTCAGAAGTGAATTTTACAAATATAGATTCCCAATCTTTCTTTTAGAGTTTTTTTTTTAAAACAACATTAATCACGCTTTGCTTTGTACTTACAAATGCTTTACAATTAAATAAACTTAAATTTGTTGTTACTATACTGAAAAATTAATAACCTAAAAGGCTATCTTTAATTCCTAGGCAAGTCCATGGGTTTTTAACTTTAGGTCAATTTATAGCTAAGCCAATACTTCTCCATAATTTTTTACTGAAATCCTGTTTACTTATGGTGGAAGACAGTGCTTGCAAAACTCCAATCCTTAAAAAAGTCTCCACAATAGTGCTGATTTTCGTCCTCCGCAAATATTTCGTACAGGTTTGCCTGAAATTGTAACTTTGCAGCTGCTAAGCCCTCACAAAAAAAAACAATGGACAAGAAATCTCTGTGTACAGTTTGGTTTGGTCGTCGTCAGGTGCGGACGTGTGTCTGAGCTCTCTGCTACAGACACAGACAGAAATCTGATTTAGAAAAGTTCGGTAAAGTTCCGTTCAGCAAAGGTAGTGCTTTACATGAAAGCTGCATGCCTGGTGTTAAGCTTTTATAGTTTTTAAAAAAGTTCTGAGATTTTACATGTTTTATTTGACTATGTTTTATTTGCTGCTGTTTCTGAAGTTCTTGACGACTTGGGGTTTACATACTGGAAAGTTGAACTGCATAGAGGGAGAAAGCAACGCTAACTCAGTTGTTTGCCATACGTGGACATCGTTGAGTGTTGTAAGAATTTCGTTACGATGTACCCCAGGAGCTTCCTATTGAACATAAGGTATTGCATGCCTGCCATTGCTCTGCCTTTGCAAGACTGGTACACCCTACGGCACTTTGGAATCAACGCCCATTCACCAACAAGACGAGGCAGGA